>Ga0315298_1000861_pt1 | contig 58064 bp, 61 predicted proteins | sample WHS_1_MG_FD_203077 | JGI IMG/M metagenome (GOLD analysis project Ga0315298, IMG submission 203077) | Extremophilic microbial mat communities from Washburn Hot Springs, YNP, Wyoming, USA - WHS_1_MG | ecosystem: Environmental > Aquatic > Thermal springs > Hot (42-90C) | place: USA: Wyoming... | reverse complement strand
ATGGTGGCTGGTAAAGTACCATTCACTAAACTAATTCTATCTTTCTGCTTTTTATATGAATGAAGATATACCAGAGTGTTTATAAAACTTACTTGCCTCAACACATAAATCACGACAGCAATAGGTCTACCCTGGTATTTTCGAGTTTTTGGGCTTGTCCCAAAAACTACCGGGGGTCATAGGGGACGGATGCGCCCCTATCTCTGTGGGTTTTTGGGCTTGTCCCAAAAACTACCGGGGGTCATAGGGGGCGGATGCGCCCCTATCTCTGTGGGTTTTTGGGCTTGCCCCAAAAACTACCGGGGGTTATAGGGGGCGGATACGCCCCTATTAGGGACCGGTTGTGAAGGTGGGAAGATGATACGTGGAACTGAAAAGGAAGACTTGAAACAGCTTATTATTAGGCTTAGGAAACTTGGGAAGGAAAATTCTGTGTGGGATACCACTGCTGAGATGCTCTCATTGCCAAGAAGGAGGCAGGTCGCAGTCAACATCTCAAAAGTTACCAAAGTAGTGAAGAATGGCGAGATTGCACTTGTACCGGGCAAACTGCTCGGTGATGGCATAATTGAGAGCAAGGTAATGGTAGCTGCTTATGCTTGGACTGATACTGCAAAAAAGAGGATTGAAAAAGCCGGGGGCAAGGTGCTTACCATAGATGAACTTGTCAAGGAAAACCCGAAGGGGGTTAATGTAAGAATCTTGAGGTGAATGGTTATGGTTAAGATCATAGATGGTGACGGTCTCATTGTCGGAAGGGTTGCAACCTATGCCGCGCACAACGCACTGCAAGGTGAAGAAATACACATCCTAAACGCCGAGAAGATGGTGATGAGTGGCAACAGAAAACAGCTGGTACAGAAATATATTGACAGGAGAAGCGTGAAGGATCGGGCAAACCCAGAGCACTCACCCAAATGGCCAAAGAGGCCCGACCTGCTTGTCAAGAGGATATGCAGGGGGATGCTGCCCTATGATAAGCCCAAGGGCAAAGCAGCATACAAGAGAATAAAGGCATATATTGGGAGTGATGCTCCCGTGAAGGGCGAGAAAGTAAAATTCAACGACTCGTTCAAGAAGGATAAGCTCGAGAAATACATCACTGTCCTTGAACTGTGCGAGTCGCTTGCATACAAGCCTTAAAGAGGGTGTTTATGATGACTACAACAAATACTGAAAAACCAAAGGAGAAGGTGCAAAAGAAGCCCAAGGAAACCAAGGGTAAGGTTGCACCTGTAAAGAAAACTGCACCAAAGTCCGGCGCAGTTGTGGTGCGAGGAAAAAGGAAGGAGGCGGTTGCACGCGCATACATACGAAAGGGTACTGGGAAGGTGCGCATAAATAACATGTTCCTTGAATCAATCACAAACCCTTATGTGAAAAGCGTGATAAGCGAACCGCTCACAATCGTTGATGATAAGATAGCAAAGAATGTGGATATTGATGTGAATGTATATGGCGGGGGCCCAATGGGCCAAGCACAGGCCGCCAGGTGTGCAATTGCAAGGGCATTTGTTGAATATACAAAGGATGCATCACTCCGCGAGGAATTCAACAAGAGGGATAAATTCTTCCTCGTTGAGGATTCAAGGCGGGTTGAGCCAAAGAAGTACAAAGGGCCGAAAGCAAGGGCAAGGTTCCAGAAATCATACAGATAAATTGGAGGTTGTGCTATGATAATTGAGGTTGCTGGAAAGGGTCGAAAACCCGCAGGAGGTTTGTGACTATGATGTTTCCCATAAGATGTTTCACATGCGGAGCGGTGATCGCCGATAAGTACGAAGAGTACAAAAAGAGAACCGAGAATGGCGAAAGTGCCAAGGAAGTCCTCGATGCTCTTGGAATAGAGAGATACTGCTGCAGAAGGATGTTCCTGAGCCACGTTGATAACGTGAAGGATATCACGAGGTTCTCAAGGTTCTAACCCGCGAGGGTTATAGGGGGTGGATACGCCCCATGCCCTTGTCAAGTTTTTGGGCTTGCCCCAAAAACTACCGGGGGTTATAGGGGGCGGATGCGCCCCTATAGAGGGGCTGTGGGCTAACCTGGCTATGCTATCGCCTTGGGGTGGCGGTGATCCCAGTTCGAAGCGCTCCCTTTGCGTATAAAGGAGGCGGGAAAATCTGGGCAGCCCCATATTATGGGAATGATATTCAAAAGAGGTGTGTATCAATGTTGACAACACAGGAAGAGTATATGGAATCCGGTATACATATCGGAACTAGACTTAAAACTCCATACATGAGCAAGTTCATATACAAGACCAGGCCGGACAAGCTGTTTGTAATGAACTTGGAGAGCATCGATGATAGGATCAACTCTGCCGCCGAACTGGTCGCAAGGTATGACCCGGATAAAATACTCGTCGTTGCTTCAAGGTTGTATGCAATAGATGCTGCAAAGAAATTCTGTGAAGTGGTGGGCTGTAAACTGGTTAGCGGAAGATTCCAGCCCGGGACGCTCACAAACCCCAAGAGCAAGCATTTCACGGAACCGCAACTTGTTATTGTATCTGACCCGAGAACAGAGATACAGGCACTAAAAGAGGCCGCATTCAGAGGGATACCCACAATTGGGCTCGTTGATACAGACAATTCAGCCAGGTATGTAGACCTGGTTGTTCCGTGCAACAACAAGGGTAAGAAATCTCTCAATCTTGTCTATAAACTGCTTGCCATTACCGTCCTTAAACTTCGCGGGGATAAGGAAGGCGAAGCGAGGGCTAAAAAGATGTTCGAAGAGGAAGAAGGCAAAGAGCAGGAGAGCGAAGAGAACGCTGAACCTGAGAAGACCGCAGAAGAAAGCGCACCGAAAAGAAAAAGAAAACCAAAGGAATAAATCATATGAGGGAAAGCGCCCACAATGTGAGGAGCGTCCCAAGGATTAGGATAAGAGGCAAGATTAATTTTGCTACTGAAACTGTTGCATTGACTGTGCCTATAAGCTTAAGGGATTGCTGTGGCCCGAAGACCTTTATGCGGATGGGCACTGTTGCAGCAGTGCAAGTGAATTTTGATGCTGATGGTATGAGTTGCACTGCATTCTCCACAATCTCATTTTCTATTTGAGTTATGCCTTCTTCAGATGTGCCCATCGGGTTAACAACACCACTCACCTTATTGAGTATGTGTGTATCCGTGCTCATTATTACTACATTCTTGAAATGCGCTTTGAGGCGGGCTTCAAGACGGGATTTCATATCCACAGTAACACCGTTGGAATCAAACACCACATAAACCACAGAAGAGGATTTTGAGATAAAACAGAATAGTGAAATGCCATTCCCGCCTATCCCATACTGCGCATACTCTGGCTTGTTGAGCTTCATAAACGCAAACCGCGCAGGCTCGGGTTTTGCAGAGCGCACAGCGCTGTGAAGTGCGCGCATTGCACCTATATATTCTGATGCCTCCTGCGACCCAAGCAGAAACTGCGTGATCTCACCTGTCTCTGCATTATGCTCATCTGCAATCATTGCGGTGCGGAAATCCTTTGTGCCAATCTCGCGCAGCAATAATCCGAGGCCATAATCCATATCCTCCGTTGTATTGGGATGCCTGCTGAAAGTTGAGAGCACATAATCATTAAGCATAAGATGCGAGGCGGTTGCATTGTTGAACTGCGTTCTGATGAATGAGAACTTTGCCTGCTTGAGCTGTTTTTCAGAAGAGAGAATGAATGAATTCAGCGGCCCGGTAATATTTGTGAGCTGCGCAGTGGTTGTCGGGTTATAGTCATGGGTGCATGCCCCGTGCATCACAATGGAGCAGTCAACCTTCTTCTCAAGTTCGCGAGACATAAGAGCCGGAAAATTGCTTCCGCCAAGATTACCAAACGGTCCAAAGTGCACCTGTGGTGAGGTTATAAGACAGGTTCCCTGCCCATTGCGTATGAGAAGCGAATCCACATAGGTATCTGCATAGGTGCCTATCCGGTCAAACTCGGCATCAAGGTCTTTAGATTCATACAGCCATTGCGAGACAAACATTGAAAATGCCTTCGTACCTGATACTGAGAATGCCTTCTTGAGTGGAGCATTTATGAAATAGAGGAATGCATATATGATGAGCGAGAAAATGAGGGATGTAATGGCAAGTTTTAGGAAAAGGTCGTGCGGTGCAGTCGTAATATACTGCACATAGTAGAGCATTAGTGAGAAAAAGAAGAGCTGGATCAGTGTGAAAATTACAGCTGAGTAGCGCAGTCGGAAAATATAGTATGAGCACAGAAAAACAATAAGGGCCACAACAGAAAAGCCGATCACAAGAAGATTGATACTGCCGATTGTGAAGTAGAGCGCGTAGGTCAGCATGTACCCCAGTGAAGCAAGCATCATAAGGAAAAGCGAACGCTTAAGTATAATCCCGCGAAAGACACGGAAAAACAGTGCAGAAAGCAGTGCGGGCACAGTGATTATAAGGAATGATGTGAGCAGGGCCTTGAATACATTTGAACCCTCTATATACGAGAGAATCGTTGCAAAGATAAGAGAGAGCGCAGCCAGAACTATAATCTGAAATGTGGATGAGGGGAGAGAGATGAATAGGTTGGTAAGCTTAACCGCACGCGAGATATCCCCACTTACAGAGGAATGCTGCTCCGGCCCGTTGCACTGATTGTGGCTATTATTCTTTATCTTATGAGATGGCATATGAAGGATTTTATAAACGTGGAAGATTTAAAAGCAAAATAAAATGGAAAATTATAGTGCTTCAAGTTTAAGGAGCTGGGCTTCTGTATCGGCCTGCTCTTTCTTCTCCTTGTCCGTGTACTGCATTGTGGGGGTAAAGTTGTAGTTGAGTATCTTGCTCTTTACACCCGTTACTATAGAAGTAACTACATAGGTATCTCCAAGATCCTCAATCACGCGGGCGCCCATCTTTACATCTGCAGTATCTGCGAGCGTGCCGCTTATCCCCTCACCTATCTTGATTGCATCACCGAGCGTAAGGGAATTCCCACCTGCAATGTGTATGAGTGCACCATTCGCACCGGCAACTTCCACATCAAGCAGAGGGTTGGACAACGTGCTGTTGATTGCTTCCTGCACGCGGTCCGCACCTTTACCCTCACCAACAGAGATCATCGCAAGGCCCTTGTTGGTCATGAGGTTCTTGACATCCGCAAAGTCTACATTCATAAGGCTCGGCAGCTTGATGGTGTCGGAAATCCCTATGATTGCATTTGCAACAATCTCATCAGCCAAGGAGAATGCCTTATCGAGCGGCAGGTTTGGAACATAAGAGGCAAGCTTGTTGTTGTCTATGAGCACAACCGTGTCCGCATTCTGCTTGAGCTGCTGTATACCGGCCAACGCCTTTTTGAGGCGCGCACGCTCAAGTGAAAATGGGAAGGTCACCATGGCAACAACAGTTGCCCCCTGCTCCTTTGCGATTTTAGAGACAATGGGGGCTGCACCGCCGCCGGTACCGCCACCCATGCCTGCACATACGAACACAATCTCTGAATCCTTGAGCATCTCCTGAATAACCGCTTTATCGGCTTCCGCTGCGCGGGCGCCCATCTCTGGGAACCCACCACAGCCAAGACCGCGCGTGAGTGAATACCCGAGCACGTGCTTCTTGTGTGCGCGGGTTATCCCCAAGTGCAGCTTATCCGAGTTCATCGCGATTGTCTCAGCGCTCTTGATTCCGAGGTCCGTAATGCGGGAGACGGTGTTGCATCCCGCACCACCGAGCCCGACTACGGTAATCCTCTCTCCTATTATGTGTTCGTTTTCTTCCACTCTACCACCACACTTAGCCGATGACTTCTATGTCATCTACGGTTCCCTTGTCCTCTTCAGGCTGTCCGAACTTGCCCATTATGCTTGCGCCAGTAACGCCCGTCACTATTGCAACAATCTCGAGTTTGCCATCATAGTTGGGCAGCAACCTGGCACCCCATTTTACGTTTGCCTCCTCATCCATCTTCTCTGAGATGAACTCACCTGCCTTGATTGCATCACCAAGTGTGAGATCACGTCCACCAGAGATGTGGATGAGTGCACCCTTTGCACCGGCAAAGTCTACATCGAGCAGCCTGTTCTTGAGCACTGATTCCGCTGCACCGCGCACGCGGTCTGGGCCCTTGCCCTCACCAACTGCGATGAACCCTACACCACCATCTGCCATGATTGCACGCACATCTGCGAAGTCAATGTTAATCAGGGATGGCTGTGTAATGGTCCACACGAGACCGCTGATTGCCTTTGCAAGGATTTCATCTGCAACTGCGAATGCATCGTTGATCGGCAGGTTTGGAACGAGCTCTACGAGCCTGTTGTTGTCGAGGATAATCACGGAGTCAACAACCTTCCTGAGTTTTGCAATACCCTCATCTGCCTTCATTCTCCTTGACCTTTCAAGTGCGAATGGGTAGGTTACCATTGCAACGGTGATTGCACCCTGGTTCTTTGCAATCTCTGCAATTACGGGTGCTGCACCTGTACCGGTACCACCGCCCATACCTGCACATATGAATACGAGGTGTGTGTTTGCGAGCTCCCTCTCGAGTGTTGCCCTTTCAACCTCTGCGGCCTTTGCACCAACTTCTGGATACCCACCTGCACCAAGACCCCTTGTAATGCTCTTACCTATCAGGATCTTCTTTGCGCGCGGGTCGATCACATTTAGGTGTTGCTTGTCCGTGTTAACGGCAATAAGCTCCGCACCCTTTACGCCAGCTGCAAGCAGCCTGTTGAGTGTGTTGTTTCCACCACCACCAACTCCGACCACAGCGATCTTAATGGACTCGTTGTCCATTGCATCGCTCTCACTCGCGCTTGCGGCCTTCTCGCTTTCGCGGTTTCCCAAAGCAGATCTTATGATGCTTTCCATTTTCTCCCTCTTAATATACTTTGTTATGTTATGGTGGCATAAATTTAAATAGCAAATCCGCGTATGAAAAAAACATTTAAAGGATTGATTTTATAGAGAAAGTTAGTATAAATTGCGAAAAATCCTATATGCGCTCAATTTTCTTTAATTTTCAAAATCTGCTAATTTTAGTCATTTTTTGCACCCCGTGGTTATAATTATTTCTGAAAAAAAGGTTGTGAAAAGTGATTAAAATGAATTGAATAAGCGAAATAAAGGTGATAATAGTTTTTGAGGCCATTATCGGTTAAGATATCGCGTATAATCAGGCAAATGTAATTATAACAGCATATGCTTGAAAAAAGAGTGTTTAAAATCACCAGAAATGAGGAACAAAATTAAGCCATAAAGCTCAGCGGGTAACAGAAACCTTTTTATATTATATGAGACGTACCAGACCCCTGCCCAAGTCCGAGATATTCGCCTGCATAAGCTCTGCCGTCTGATGTATGAATGTGTAGGTTATCACAAAACAGACAAGAGGATAGAGAATCATCGTGAGAAGCAAAAAGCGAATGATTGAGCCAAGTTCTTTAATCGTAGATGGTTCTATAGAAGGTGTATTGGCAGCAGATGCCCCGGAGTAGAACTGCTGGTGCATAAGTGTCCTCTCAATATAGTAGTTCAAATAGACGCCGGGGTACTCATTCTTTGCAATATTCAGAATTTGATTAGGTGTTATGTTCAAGTCTTCGTAGTTCATGAGAAGCATAAGCGTGAGGAAGAATGGGTAGACAAAGTAGAGGCCGAGTGCAGATGCAATGAGGAATGAACCGAGCGAACGCGTGAACGGGAAGGCGCGCAATGCTATACCAGAAGTGAACCCGTATACAAAGTATGCCTTTATGAAATCGAGGAGTGCCAATTGCATGTATATGAAGAAAAATCCATAGAATAGGTATTCAAGTAGTGATTGCACATACTCTGCAATCTTGGATGCAAACCCGAGCATGAACGGTGTTTTTGCCTTCTCAGGGAAATTGGCTTGGAAAGTACCTAACGACCCTGATATTGCATATGTATAGAATACATAATCATAGATATCCTGCAATTTATCAAGGCGGGAGGTGAGATATGCGCGTGCACCAATTAGATGTATATCTGTACATCCCTGCTGGTTATTTGAACATGCGGTCTGGATTTCTTTCATCAAATATGAAACTTCTGGTAGTGCTGGTTTCTGGTCTGAAAGCGCAATAAAAAATGTGCCCATAAGAGTACCAAACATGAAGAGGATGCCAACACTGAAATAGAGAATGCCCGCGCTCGCAAGTGATTGGAATGCCTCGTTTACGGCCCAACTCTCGAGTTTCTTGCTCTGGAATATGCGAGCGATCATGAAGGCGAGTGCAATCAGGAATGCTGTGATCATGAGGAATATACCTGCAAGGGTATACCCATTATTTTGTAATACTTGCTGTAAAATTGTAGTTGCGGGAATGGAATAATCTATTGCCATACTATATCACCTTGAGTAATTGCACAACATCTATGGGCTCGCCTAACGATGCGGTTGTGGTGCGTATGAGCTCAACGAGTATGATAAACTCAATCATCGGGAGTATGAACCCGAGCATGAGGAAAGAGCCGTTCATTATAACAACTATACCAAACAATGTGAGCGGGTTCATTATGAATGTCAGGAAGCTTCTGCCTATGAATGATGCGCCAAGTTGAAGCAGCAAAGCAATAGCGCCTGAGATTGCATTTGTAACTTTGCTAACCCCCGGAATCATACTTTCAACACTTAATAAAACAGCCATGCCGATGATTAAACCTGTACCTATCGTTGTAATGTATCCTTCTGGTGTGGCACCTTCCACTATAATTCCTCCCCTGCCCATCGATTTAGGATCATCTACGTTTATATTTTTCGTGAGTTCGCAGGATCCGTCTTTAAATTCTGAAACTTTACTACAACAGAGGGAGCCATCACCTTCTGGGGGTGGGCCGCTCAGTATGCATGGGTTACAGTAATAAGTTCCTGTGTTTGGATCCAAATAACCTGACCCGGAATTGCAATTATCACTACAATTCTGAGGATCTGAACATGTGGGTGCGTTGTAAAGCAGGGAATTCAACTGCCCCTCATCTATGGTAATACCAGTAGCGAATATGATGAAATTATAGGATTGAACAAGAGGGTAAAAAAGATACATTGCGAGCGAGAACCCTATGAGCGCAGCACCAAACGAGCGTGTTGCGGGGATCACGCGCATCAGTACTCCTAACGGGAAGAATACCTGCATTGCAGTGAGCTCAAAGAACTTGAGTATGTAATACTGTGCTGAAACGCTTATGATCACCAGAGTTACTGAAGAGAGAATCAGGGGGCCCAAATTCATTATGGGTTCTATACCTGTATATGGCTGCATCTCCCCCAGTGTTGCACCCGCACTTACCTTTACTGAAGTGAGTGCGCCCGAGAAGAGAAGTTGGAGGATGAGCATCCTGTAGAATTTCTCACCCAGATAGTAGAGAAGCTGCAGGTATGTTTCTGCAATTGAGAAAAATGGTATGTTGTTAATATCTATACCTTTAGATTGGAGCGTGGTGTATGCTTTTGTATTGGAGAGGTCTATCCCTATAGTGGAGAATGATGCATTACACAGCAACCCGCTAACTGCATACACAATCGTAAGGATAACGAGCAGGGCAGCAATATCTGCAAGGCCTGCATGTACCAATCCTTTTAGTTGTGGCCTGTTGAGAATCGAGCCTATCATATATATTAGTGCATAGAGAGAGACGCCTATGGAGATTGCTGCAAAGGAATATACCACCCAATCAGGCGGGAGGAGTGAACCGCAGTTTGCATTCCTGATACCGCTGAGGCCTTGGGGCGGTGCAAAAGAGATGCTGCTGAACGCTAGTGAAATGAGAAGTAGGAATGCAATAAAGGCGGATATTTTATGCATCATATCAACCTCGCAACGTGCCCAAGGCTTATGGGCGTGCCAAGTACGAACTGTGAGAAATCTCTTATGAATATTATTATAATAGTGAAGTTGAGGAAGGGCAGGATTACTGAGAGTATGATGAAGGAGGCGGCCGTACCTGCGATAAGGTCAAATGATAGTGCAAATAATGTAATGGCAACTACACCTGTGGAGAGTGCTGAGAATGCACCCAAGCCAAATACTGTCCATGAACCATACTTGCAGAATGTAGAGAGAAATCTCTTCTGACATATGCTATTCCACTTATCTGGGCTCAAAGATTTCGCTGTAGTTGCGATCTTTGCAAGCGCGGCGGTCACAGTAGCCGCACCCGCAGTGCCGAAGGCAACCTTTGCCCACGTCGGTAAAGTGCTAATGCTTGTGGGGATTGCATCTAAAACAACACCACACCCTTCCAAACTCATGTCGTACTCCGTATAATCCTTCATCAGTATCATATAGGAGGATGTACCTGTGATTTTATCAGCTACTGTTTTTAAGAGTGGGCACTTCTTGAGTACAACTGCGTTGAGCAAGGTAGTCTTATTGTAGAAGAATGGCATAAGACCGAGAGAATTCTTGTAATCTATCGTGTTCGTGGAAGATTGTTGTGGGTTCAAGTGTTTATCACTCAGGATCTCTGTTATGAGATAAACATCGAAGACATAAACAAGCGGGGTAATGATATATGCACCAATCGCAAGTGCCAGGAGAACATTCCCTGCATTCATCGTGCCGGGGAATACCCTGAGCAGTATACCTAGAGGAAGGAATACGGGGAGTAGTGCATAGTGTACTAGGTTTAGGAATAGAATCTGGAACCCGTTTATGAATAGTGAGGTTGTGAGAAGTGAGATGCCCATATTCATTGCGAATAAGAGCGGTTTTGCAAATGCCATGAGGTTTACTGTAACCAAAGACCCTGCGATTGGAATGCTATACTGCTGGTTTATGATGCCTGCGATACCTGAGTAGAGAATCGTTATGATGAGAATGTGCACTATATAATAGATGTAATTCCATATAAGGAACATCTCGCTTATATCGTATACATCTGTCTGGGTAGGGAGGGAGAGATTGCCCATAAATGCTGCGAGCACTAATTGAGAGACAACAAGATATATCACGGGGAAAGATGCAATCAATACTAGAGAAACAATGCTCTGGTAGAATGCCTCCTTTGAGAATGCCAGAAGACGTGCATCAGAGAAAAATGAGGAGGCCATATAGAGAAGTGCGGCGAGCAGGAATGAGATCACCACTGCTATATACGCAGTGCCGCTCTGTTTTATTATATCCCGCATGGAATCTGCACGCTCCTGCATCGTTTCCGTTGCATATGAATTGGTTATAAGTAGTACTACAAGTAGGAATGCTTGCACAACTGATCTGTTCATTGTGTGTTTTGTGTGCTTTTCCATCTTTCCTACCTCAGATGATCTTAGTGAGACCGGCAATCTCAACATCACCACCTAGGAGCACTGAGATCTCCCTTATTGCGGAGATCGTGCCAGCAATCGCAAAGATTGAGGAGATGGTGGCCATGAGAACGATGCGTGCTACAACCTCAACAAGCGAGTATTTGTGATTCTCAGGATGTTTTGGATCATAGTAATCCAGTGAAGAGCCGAATGCACTATTCCCGCGCGGGTCAGGGATTGTCCCTTTTCTAAGTATGGAGTAATCATAATTTAGTTGGTTTGATGGTGTGGTACTTTGATCAACTACATTGCCCATTGCCATACCGAACGGGTCTTTTCCATACTTCGCATTATCCTTACTGTATTTTTCCATAAGATCCTCAAAGGTGGTTGACTGCCCGTTATTGTCTATTACATCACCCGTGATTGTGATGAACATAAATGCGTACTGGCTCGTATCAAGCACAAATTTGGTATCAAAATTGCCCGCTGCCTGAAATACTGATGCAGATAGGATGTACATATACGGGAGAACAAAGAATACACCAAGCGAGATGCCCATTAGAAGACCACCAAGCTTGCGCGTGAACGGGAGTATACGGAAAATCATACCGGATATGAACAGGTAGGGGAAGAAATAAACTGCATTGAGAATCATAAACAGTTCCTGCATCTTTATGAATAGCATTGCCTTGTAAAGTATGGAGAAACATTCTGCATATATGTACGCATTGATCCCCTGATATTTGAATGGGTTGAATGAGAAGAGACCCATGCTTATTGATGCGCCTCCAGCGGTTGCCGCCCAATCAAATGCGCGCAGGGTACCTTTTGCGAGTACACGCACATTGTTATACATCGTTGCAAGCTGTTCACGTGCAACCTTAACGTGCGCGGTAATGCTAAGGTCCGATATGCTGCACCCCTGATTATAATAGTCACTCTCAGAAAGAGAAAGACAGAAGAGATAGTTAATAAGAGGAATGAGTGAGATCACACTCACAATTATGAGTATGGAGAAGATTGCCTGGCCCAACTCATGTTTTGCAAACCCTACAAGATTCTCGTTTGAGAAGAATTTGCCTATCATGAACACTAATCCCACAAAGAGGAATTGGATTACTACAACGAGTGTTGCAATCGAAAATGTGGATAAATAATACTCTGTGAAGAGCGACATCAGGCAGTCACCTCTTTGATGAATTTCATAAGCGAACTCACAAGCGCTGTTGAGAGAAGTATTGCAATTGCTGGGATCACGAGCGAGAGCACTAGTTGGCCGCCAAGGTCTAGAAACATCGCGCGCATCCCATAATAGTTGAAGAATGTTAGGCCCCAGAAGGCAGTGTTTTCAATCTTGCTAAACACATTGTATGCAGGGTAAGCAAAACCCCCTGAATGGTAGAACCCGGACGTGAGTTTATCATAAGTTATATCTTGCTGTACTGTTTTGTATGCATCTAAGGATACCACATAGATGTAGGGGTATACAGTGTAAAGAGAGAGTGAGAGCGCCATAAGAAATGACCCGGCATCACGTGTGAGAGAGAATGCGCGCAAGAAAATACCTACTGGGAATATTATGGAGAGTGCAATCTCCTTGAACACCACGAGTGCAATCAATTGTATGTAGAGGCTTGCAAATACAGATTCCATTATGAAAGAGACCACGTTTAGGCTTGTGTAGAGATATCTGAGGCCGCCGAACGGGTTGAATTTCACACCGCTGAATTCCACAACCATGTTTGAGAGCGTGCTCACGGTGAGCATCATCTGGAAAAGGTTCCTGAGCGTTCTGTAAACAGAATCGTATAGTATTGTATTCATCCCTGATACTGCCTGGTCAAACAGTGATGCTGATAAATTTGGACAGGAGATTTCGTTTACAATTGCCACGATCCCTAAGAAGGAGATTACAAGCGCGCCAGTAACCAGGAAGTTATACATCTCGCTCTTGCTGAATTCTATGTATTCCTGTTTTCTTATGAGATTGCCCACCATATATATAAGTGCTGCGATGAGGAGTGAGAGAAGCATCGCTAGGAATACGTTGGCCCATATCGTTTCAAGTATCACCAGCGAACAACTCATCTCATACACCCATTATATGATCTTTCCAAGGCCCAGCAATGATGAATCACCACCTATGCTCTCAGAGATTGCACGGAAGAATGTAACTGAGATTATGAGGGAGAATAATGAAATTATGAATACTAAGACCACACGTGTCATAGTAACCGTGACGTTGAACTCGCGCGGTGGTGTGTCAACACCGGTAATAACATTTCCCACTTTGCCAATAAGCCAATTGAATGCACCAATGGAGGAAGAACAGGATGTGAAATCTGATTTACCATACCTCTTTACATAATTATCGCGCATCTCGCCTAAAGTATCGACTATGAAGCTTGTACTAGTATTAAAGGAATCTTTAACTTTTTGATAAAAGGTTAGTTGGCTAGAATCCATTTTGGGTTCATCTGCTGGCTCGCCCCCAACATAACGCTGAGCAATGTACCCTGTGTAGCCATCACAGGCAAGCTCATCAAATGTGCCCGTAGCAATATCTGATTTCATCAGTGCACTTGAAATGATGAATGTTGCCCCTGCAGTTGCAGCACCTATTGTCCCACTAACAGCCGTACCAATAGCCTTTGATAATATATTCTTTGTACCTGTCTTTGCAACCTGTTTTAGTACACTTTTTCCAACCGTTTTTAGCCCCTTATTCATCATTGTGTGGGCTACATACTTTGTTCCGAGAACGATCGTATCCGCAGCCACACCAGATGCATATGTACCGAATGGATTATCAAGCTGATCTGCAATGTACGCCTCTAACATCTCGCCATACTCTGCATTACGAAGGACAAATTTCTGATTGCACTCATTTGTTTCACACGGTTTAATCACAAAGAGAATTACACTCAAGGTTTTGGTATAGGGATAATCAGGGAGTAATTTCCAAGTTTTTGCATCTGCCTCAGATGCATTGAAATTCAGTGTAATATTATACTCGTACAATCCAAGCTCCGGTTTATTTTCATCCTCGATCAAGTCAGCGGCCTTGAGTTTACTGACATCTATGAGGCAATCGACCTGCTCCCCAATGGTTGCATTGCCTTTGCATATTACATTACCATTGCTATCTTTCACAGCGTAGTTGTACTCTGAGGGATACCCTACAAATGAGAGGTTAATGCCATTTTTCAAGGCATTATTGTCAGCAACGATTATGCTCCTCGGGCCCACGTACTGTATAACAGTGCCAGCTGCATTAGATAGCCCTGTTACCCATTGCGTGTTCACATACACACCATCAAAATCTTTTATGATCTTGCCATAGAAGTTGTCAGAGAATGTTGCTAGGAGAAATGCCGGGTAAACAAACTCAAGTGTTATGAATAGGGCTATGAGCGTGGAACCTAAACGCCGCGTGAACGGGATACACCTGAAGAAAATGCCTATCAATAGGATCTGCGGGCCCACTGCATCTATGAATATGAGAACGGCTTTATGCGCGATCAGAATAAAGATTACGAGGATTATGAGCTCATTAATCTGTTCGAGTACATCAACAACCTTAGTTACCCCGGGAAACATGGGTGCAGATATACCTACCTTATTAATTGCACCTATACCTCCACCAGCCCCCTGTGTGGTTGAACCTGCCGCAACGGTATCTAGATGGAGTTGTGTAATGTATGCCAATTCGCCAAGAAGCACTTCTAACGAATACGAGCGCAGAAAGAGGGATTTTACACCCATCCTATCTGTGAGTATGTAATTGTTATTTGTAAGGTCCTTATATGCATTTTCAGCATCTGCACCGTTGAGTACATGATCTATCTGCGTGGCCGCATCTGCAGTCATAATGGGAGTACTTGTGAGCGAGTTGAGGTCAAATGATAACTGCGGTTGTGATTGTACCCCGAGAACTGCAAAGAATACGAGTGCAGCAACACCTAAGATACCTATATTGAATACGATAAAGAGCGTGTAGAGATTCTCGAAAACCTCATTCTTGGCCCAGCCCTGCGCCTGCGGTGTCCCTATGAACCCCGCAACCATATACCCGAGCCCTGCCAAAAGAAAACCTATTGTGACACCGATCATTCCTGCGGATAGGATATCGCCTAACGTAGCTGCGTGTGCAAGTGCGGGAATAAGTAATAATAAGAATACATATCTTGACAGGCGCATTCACATCAGCTACCGTATGATAAACTTATAACTACTTTTATTTTAAACCTTTAGTATGGATATGGTTGAGATTGCAACAAAATGGCAGAAAAGATGGGAAGAAAATAAGGTGTATGAAAGCGAACCGGATGAGAGAGAGAAGTTTTACATTATAGCGGCATTTCCTTACCCTAACAGCCCGCAACATATCGGCCATGCAAGGACTTATACGATCACAGATGTATACGCGCGTTTTATGAGGATGTGCGGGAAGAATGTACTTTTCCCGATGGGGTTCCACGTTACAGGGACACCTATAATGGCAATGGCCAAGAGAATACAGGAAAAGGACCCCGAGCTTATGGAGATATTTACATCAATTTATGGGATGGACAGGGCATATGCAGAATCACTCACAGACCCGCGCAATTTAGTGATGGCATTCAGCAAAGAGATTGAGGCAGGTATGCGCGAGATGGGATATTCAATAGATTGGAGAAGAAAGTTCTACACATTTGACCCTGAGTTTAATTCGTTTATAACATGGCAGTTCAAGAAACTCAAGGAAGCCGGGCTCATCACAAAAGGGAAACATCCTGTCCCATTCTGCCCCAAATGCAATAATGCAGTTGGAGGGCATGATACTAAAGGTGATGTTGACCCGGACCTTGGAGAGTTTACAACACTCAAGTTTAGGTTTGAGGATGGGTACCTGCTCGCAGCCACATTACGCCCTGAGACTGTTTACGGTATAACTAACATGTGGGTGAATGCGGATGCGGATTATGTGAAAGCAAATATTGATGGTGAGATCTACTATATATCGAAAAAGGCCTCTGAGAAATTCAGGTTGCAGGAGCATAAGGTTGAGGTATTACAGGAGATGAAGGGAGGCCATTTCATCGGGAAGATGTGTTCCGCGCCACTAACCGGGAAAGAGATACCTATAATAAACGCAAAGTTTGTGGACCCTGAGAATGCAACGGGTGTGGTGATGAGTGTGCCTGCACATGCACCTTACGATTACCAGGCACTCGTTGAAGCAGTGGGAAAAGAAAAAGCGGATAGTATGCTCATCAAGATTATTGAGACAGAGGATAAGGAATTGGGCGAGATACCTGCAAAAACTGTGGTTGAACAGATGGGGATAACATCGCTCGATGACCCGAAACTTGAGGAGGCAACCAAGATTGTTTACAGAAAAGAATTGCATTATGGGGTTATGAGTGTAGGTGAACTCAAGGGAATGAAGGTTGAGAAAGCAAGGGATTATGTGCGTGATGCACTCATCACAAGCGGTGAAGGTGGGACATTATACGAGATTATGAACAGGCCTGTGAAATGCAGATGCGGTGGCACTGTAGAAGTAAAGATCTTTGAGGATCAATGGTTCATAGATTATGGAAACCCGCAGTGGAAGGAGAAGGCAAAGGAATGCCTCAAAGAGATGCGGGTTATACCTGAAGGCAGAAAAGCGGATTTTGAGTATGCAATAAACTGGTTGCATGAGAAAGCGTGCACGCGAAACTCCGGGCTGGGTACAAAGTTCCCATTCGATGAAACCAAGATGATTGAGGCACTCTCGGATTCCACTATTTACATGGCTTTCTATACAGTAAAACACATGCTTAAACGCCCGCTCACTGAGGCTGAGTGGGATTATGTAATGCTCGGGAAAGGCAGTGGTACACCTGACCTTGTGAAGATGCGTGAGAGTTTTGAATATTGGTACCCTGTAGATTCGAGCCATTCAGGTGCAGACCTCATATACAACCATCTGCCGTTCTACATATTCAATCATACAGGCATATTCCAGAGAGAGAAATGGCCTAAAGGGATTGTGGTCAACGGGTTCGTGCTCATGGATGGGCAGAAGATGAGCAAGAGCCTCGGGAATATACTGCCGCTGAGAAAAGCAATTGCATTGTATGGTCCAGATGCTGTGAGGATATCTGTTGTAGGCGGGGCAGAGCTCGGTGAGGATACTGATTTCAACAGGACAATGGTTGAGGGGATACAGGCAAGGATGCGGTTCATGCTCGAGATATGCAATAACCTATCCGAGCGCGCAAGCAACCGTGCTGAGAGATGGCTTGAGATGAGGATTGCACAGTACGGGAGGGAGGCATTCTCAAAACAGTATCCGCAGTTGCAGCTCAAGGATCTTGTTAGCAACCTATTCTACAAGTTCATAAATGATATTAAATGGTGCATACGACGCGGCGGGAGACCTACACGTGCTGCCATTGAGAGATGGGTACTTCTCATGGCACCTATCGCGCCACACCTGTGCGATGAGATGTGGGAGCGATTGGGTGGGAAAGGGTTTGCGACCACACAGAAACTTAATGAGGGATTGTTTGATGAGGAGTATAATCCTAGAATTGAAGAGAGCGAGCGGGTGATAGAGGCAACTGTCAACGATGCGAAGGAGATTAAGAGAATGCTTAACAAAGAGGCTAATGAGATTACGCTGATTGTAGCCGGTGAGTTCAAGAGGCGCGTGTTCAGACAGGTAGGGGATACAAAGAATCAGAATGATGCAATAAAGAAAGTGATGGCTGATGAGAGTATGAAAGCGCGTGCTAAAGAGGTTATGGGCATAGTGAAGAGCGCAATGAAATGGAAATCAAATGTGGTGCTTGATGAACAAGAGGAATTAGAAGTGCTGAGAGAGGCCGAGGGGTTCATAAAAGAGGAGATGGGTGCAAAGGTAGTGAATGTGATTCGGGAAGAAGAGGCACCTGAAAATATGAAAGAGAAGGCGATAAAATCACTGCCCGGAAAACCGAGCATTGTACTCTCCTAATTTACAACGTTGCTTTAAACCATTTGATGAGCGAGTCCAGGGGTTCGCTCGCGTTGAACAGTGAATCGTGCGTTGCACCCGTGATGCGGAGGAGATGTGCATTAGCAAGCGAGTGCGCGAGCTGTTCGCTCTGCGCTATGGGTACCACACCATCACTTGTACCGTGGATGATGAGTGTGGGCTGTTTTATCTTTGAGAAGCGGGTGTAACCATCATATTGCAAGCCATCCGTGTAAAATTCATAATCCAGCTTTATGTGAACGCCCATACTCGGGGAATGCAGTACACCCGTATCCTTCCACTCTTTTAGGTCAACACCCTCAAATAGGGATTGAAAATTTGAGACGGGTGCACCGAGAACAAGCGATTTTACCTCTTTATTCTCGAGTGCAGTATTCAAGGCAATGAACCCGCCAATGCTGAAGCCGAAAACGCCTATACGTTTATAGCCCTTTGAGAGTGCATGGCCAATTGCGGTGTTGCAGTCTGCAATGGCTTTTGAGATCGTGAACTCTGAGAAGTTGCGGTGGTCTTCACCGTGGCCGTTCATATCTATTGCAAATGAATCCAGGCCTTCTTTCTGAAGTGCATCCGCTATAAAAAACATATCCTCTTTTGAGGAGAGGAACCCATGCAGGAGGATTACGATGGAATCTGATGAGCCGTTATGCATGAATAGGTTTCCTATTAATTTCCGGCCTTCGTATTCACTCTCTACCCTCTCAATCATACAAGCAGTTGTTAGTTATGCGGAAATTTAAAAAGTTTCTCAATTGAAAGATAGAACGCCCCGCTGTAGCTCAACGGTAGAGCGGCCGGCTGTAGTCGGGAGCACGTCTCAGCACTCGCAATGCGGGTGTAAAGATGTGCTCAGGATCCCTTGAGGTTCCTGTGAGGGATATCGAGGGTTCTAGGGGAGGGATCTGCCCACTAAAATCCTCATTTCCCGAAGGGAAATTACCAGGGGTTCTAGGGGAGGGATCTACCCACTAAAATCCCAATTTCCCGAAGGGAAATTACCAGGGGTTCTAGGGGAGGGATCTACCCACTAAAATCCCAATTTCCCGAAGGGAAATTACCAGGGGTTCTAGGGGAAGGACTGCCCCTAGTAGTGACCGGCAGGTTGGCGGTTCAAAAAAAGATGGTATAATACCATTGTGTGGAAATCCGCCCGGCGGGATGCTATTTTTTGCAGGGGCATGGAAATATTTATATTACGAATTCTCTCTATAAAGAGCGGGATAGAATGGAAGCGCTTAGAGTAAAAAGGAAAGAGACAATTAGGGATAGAGCAAGGGAATTTGCAGCTATGCTTATGGTGAGTACTGCACTTATGCTGCCCATGAATGTTAAGGCCGAACAGGTAAGTGAAGAGTGTAAAGAGTACGTAAAGGTGTACAAGGAGTATAGGAGTAGAAAAGGGAATACAGTTGAATTGTACTATAAGATGCAGGATGCAAAGAAGAATGTGAGGCCCGAAGAGTGTATAAAATCGACAGTACAAGAAACACAAAAGAAAACAATGCTTCCCAAAAGAGGGAAGTATCCGCTGCGAGAATACATAATAGATATTCTCTCTACTCTTGGAACCATCACGATAATTTACTGGATAATAAGAGGGATAAAAATGGAGAAAGGAGAGAAATTAATTCCCGGGATCATCAGTATAATTTCTGCGTATAGAAAGGAGAAAAAGTATCAGAAGCTCATACAGGAAAAAGCGCAAAAAGAGCAAGCACAGAAAGAGATTGCAAACAAAAAACAAGAACCAGAAAAGAATGAGAATGCACAGAAAGAAATAGAGAATAACAAACAACCAGAAAAGAAAGAGAATATACTTCAAGAGCAAGAAATTATTGCACAGAAAGAGATAGCAAATAGTGAAATGCAAGAATCAAATGAAAAGAATGAGGAAATACAAAAAGAACAAGAACCAGAAAAGAAAGAGGTAGCAAATAAAGAACAAGAACCAGAGAAGAACGAGAATATTCCTAATGTGCAAGAAATTATTGTACAGAACGAAAAGTCAAAAATCAACTGATTAAACTGTAAACTCTCCTTTATACTTAATGCCTTCCGTATTTTCCTATTATTTGGCCCTCTGCGAGTACGTGCCCCTTCATTGCATTGAGCAATTGTTCTCTCTTTGTGCCTGTGTCTAGATCCAGCATTGTATCAAGCGCATAAAACTTGAAGAAATACCTGTGAGCAGGGCCAGGGGGTGGACAGGGCCCCATATATCCATAGCGGCCCGCACTGTTCACGCCTTCCTTCGCACCTAAAGAACTTACCTCTGTTGCCTCAGGGTATTTGCCTGTTGGTGGGAGGTTCCATGCTACCCAGTGCACGAACAGTCCATATGGCGCATCTGGATCCTCTACTATTACTGCAATGGATTTTGTGCGTGGTGGAATCCCAGTTATTTCAAATGGGGGAATGAATTCATCACCATCACACGTGTACCGTGTGGGGATCTGTGCAAAAGGCGCAAATACGGATTTTATCTTAAGCTCGGTCATATTACCACCTAGTTGCGATAAAGAGCCATCTCCTTGCTCATAGAGTAAACAACCTGCAAGAGAGATGACGAACAGAATAGGCAGTATTCTGTTCATAAAAATGTTTCTAGCATATTTCTTATAAATGTATGGGGGTGCTTTTATGAGATGGGTTTTAAGGTCAAAGATTCACAAAGCGATTGTTACTGAGGCAAATGTTGAATATATTGGGAGCATTACGATTGATGAGGATCTGATTGAGAAAGCCGGGCTATGGCCTGGTGAGAAGGTTTTAGTCGTGAGCAACACCACTGGTGCAAGATTGGAAACCTATGTTATGGTTGGTGAGAGAAATTCTGGTATAATTTGTATGAATGGTGCAGCTGCACATCTTATAAAAGTGGGTGAGGAGATAATCATAATGGGATTTGAACTAAGTGATAAACCAATAAAACCAAAGAGTATACTTGTGGATAAGAATAATCGATTTGTGAAATTTATTGAGTAGTTGCTAATATAATAGCAATTTTTTAGATCTTTTGCTATCAAAGTAGCAAATTTTTAAATCTTCTGCTATTATAAATTAGATATGGCAATAACTTTGGAAGATATAAAGGATTACAATCCTGCATTGAGAGGAGAACGTTTTGAAGTTCCAGAATTTAAAAGAGAGATTTACTATTCCATTAAATCAGCGATAAACCAAAAAAAGTTTATTGTTTCATTGACTGGTTTAAGAAGGGTTGGAAAGACAACAATATTGAAGCAAATATATAACGATCTGGAGGGTGATAAGTTTTTCTTTTCTTTTGAGGAAGACCGATTTGCCAATTATAATTCTCTAAAAGAAGTAATCGAATTGTTCATTCGGCTTGGAAATAAACCGACCATATTCTTAGACGAGTTGGGGAGAGTAAATGGGTGGGCAGGTCTCCTTAAGAAATATCATGATCTCAATCTCGTAAGATTTGTCGTTTCAGGTTCATCGGCTCTTCAACTAACCAAAGGAAAGGAGAGCCTTGCTGGGAGAATGATAGAATATACAATCTCTCCTTGGCAGTTTAGTGAATTCCTCCGCTTACATAATCAATCTGTAGAATCGTTGCATATTACTAATTTTGAGAATATAGAAAAAGAGTATCTGCGATGGAATGGAAAGGGCGAGGAGATGATTACTGATTTTTTGAAGAAAGGAAGTTTCCCAGAATTGGCGGATGTGGATGATGAAAGCGAGATAAAAAAGTATGTAAAATCTACCACGCTTGAAAAGATAATTTTTGAAGATATTCCCCATACTTTTGCAGTGGAAGACAAAAGTAGACTCTATGAGATAATGAATTATATTGGCAGAGAGAGTGGTAGCATTGTCAAATATTCGCATATAGGAGAACTCTTAGAGATGTCAAAGGACACCGTGAAGAAATATATACTCTATCTGAAATTTTCCTATCTTGTAGACTTGCTCGCAGTTGAAGGGAGCACCATCAAGAGCATGAGAAAGTCACAAAAAATATACTCATTGTGCGCACCAATTTCTTTTGCACTTTCCGATACGTATGAAGAAAGTAGATTGGTGGAAAATGCAGTTTTTGACAAGTTGAAAAATTCTTTTGAAAACATATACTATTTCAGAGATGCTCAAAAGCACGAGGTCGATTTTGTTAGTGATGTCGTGGTTGAGTCAAAATGGAAAAAGGGAATTACCCTAAGCGATATCTCCTCGCTTCTCTATTATATGAGAAAGAGGAAAATCAAAAATGCAATTGTTGTGGGAAAAGAATTTGATATAATCGAGAAAGATGACAAGAAGATCTTTGTTCTTCCGTTAGCATTCTTTTTGCTTTGCAATTTCAAATTGAAATAGTGGAAGTTATTAGAGCAGCTTCTCAATTTCCTCTGCAAATCTTCTTGCTGCATGCGGGCCCTCTGCGGTTACTATCTTGCCATCCAAAACTACGGGTTGTTTCTGTACGAGCACCCCCTCTTTCTTAAGGTAGTCTGTTGTTGACATACCATATTCTGAATCTGGGCCTGCCCATACAGTTGCCTTTTTGCCTTTAAGCACTCCTGCCTTTGCAAGTATTGTAGGCGCCCAGCATATCGCAGCAACTATCTTGCCTTTTGCGAAAGCATCTTTTGCTAAAGCAATAGCTGAATTTTCTTTTCTGACTAAAGGCGTTCCTGCCCCTCCGACAAAAACAATCGCATCGTAATCTTCTGCCTTCACTTCGTTCAATGAGCATTCTGCAACAGCGCGAGCGCCCAACATCCCCCTGCACTCACCTTTCTTGGTGCTTGCCACTGTTACAGTGTGGCCCTTCTTCTCGAAATATTCCTTGGGCACTAAGAACTCCTCATCCCGGAAGTTCTCGGGTGCAATTATCATTAGAATTGAAGCCATGGGATCACCTATCCCAAAATGGCAAGGAAAAATTAAATGCTTCTTGGATACTCTGGAAGTTACTATTTTAAAGTTACGTTAGTTTAATACACACACTTATGTTAGGAGAACGTGTTATGAAATACTTGGTTGCATTGCTCGTTTTTGCACCGGAAGATGTAGCACTGAAACTCTTTTTACAGGAGGGGTATGCTTATGATCAATGAAAAATTTGAGATGTTAAAGAAGAATGAGGAGGAGGCGCGCAGGATCATTGAGAAAGCAAAAGCGGATGCTGAGAAGATAAGAAAAGAGGGGAATAAACAGATCCTTAGAGAGCGCGAGGAGTGGGAAGAAGAGCTCGAGAATGAGAAGAAAGAGATATTCAAGAAATACGATGCAGATGCAAAGAAGAAGATTGACAAGATAAATGAGAAGAGGGATGCTGAGAAAGAGAAGATCATGGATGTCAAGAAAAGTGTCATAGATGAGAGTGCGAAGGATGTTGTTTCAATAATAATTGAGGAGTGAGCTGATGCTGCCAGAAAGAATGCTCAAGGTGAATGTGATCATACTTAAGAGCAAAGTGGATAAGGTAGTCAAATCACTGCAGGAAGCTGGCCTTGTGCATTTAGAGATCGAAAAAGGGGAAGATGAATGGATAAAACGCGCATCACCACTCAAAAGCATGGATGCTGTTGCGCGGGAAGTATCGCTCATAAGAGAGGTAAAGACAATCGGAAAGATGATTGGTGTTGAGACCGGCGGGAACAAAAGATATACAAAAACAGACCTTGAAGAGATTGTTGGATTACAGGGCGAGATGAACGATGCTTATAGGATAATTGAGGGGACAAAGGACCGGCTTGAACTGCTCACCATCCTGAAAAGGCTGAGGCTGAATTCCCTGCCCGCATCTCAGAGAATTTCATATGAGGTATTTGAATGCACGCCAAAAAAGATTGAGAAAGTAATCGTGGCGTGCGAAGGCAAAAACCTGGATTTTGAGTACAGCAAAGGTGCAACAGAGGCATACATCATCATTGCAGGCGGTGCTGCGGATAGAGATGCAATAAGAGAGATTGCAAAAGAGTACGGCCTGCTGCCTGTAAAGATTGGCGAGGAAATCAAGAATGTTGATAAAGAGATCAAGAGAATTGAGAATGAGAAAAAATCCGCTGAGAAGAAGGCATCACAACTCAGGGGAAAAATAAGAGAGCGATTGGCGCCCATAATGGGAAGCATTAACAGCGAGTATATTCGATTGCAGAATGAGGTTGACCGCGCCGAAGCAGTGCTCAAGTTCGGGGAGAGCGAGCGCCTCTATTTCGTAAATGGATGGGTACGTGAAAGAGATAGAGCAGCGCTTGAGAAGGCAATGGAACCCCATAAGGAATATGCGGCGCTCACTTTTGAGAAACCGCATCACGGCGAACTGCCCCCGACCGCACTCAAGACCTCAAATGCACTCAAACCGTTTGAATCCCTGCTCACATTCATCTCAACTCCCAGGAGCGATGAGATTGACCCCACAAATCTGATTGCACTCACACTCCCGATAATGTTCGGGATTATCGTGGGCGATGTGGGATATGCGCTCGTGCTCGCACTAATCTCTGCATTCTACATGAACAAGATGAAAGGGATTCTCGGAGACATTATGAAGATTACGTTCATATCCTCATTCTGGGGTATTCTGTGGGGGCTCATATTCGGTGAATTCTTTGGGTTTGAGTTTGAACTTGAACTTCTGGGTATACAATTCCCGCTCATCAGCAGGTTGCACGGTGTGATCTCCCTGCTATTATTAACAATAGGCATTGGCGCACTCCATATTATGCTCGGCAACCTGCTCGGTGCAATAGAAGGGGTAATGCACAGGGAGTGGAAGCATGCAATTGCAAAATCCTGCTGGGTGCTCATAGAGATCGGGCTGATTGGATTAATCGTGAACCCTGAGATAGGCAGTGCACTTGCACTAATCGCGCTGATCGGGATTATTGCAACTGAAGGCGGGGTGGGATTGATAGAGGTGCCGGGCCTTCTCGCGAACATTATGTCCTATGCACGGCTTGCAGCGGTAGGATTATCCGGGGTCATACTCGCAATGCTCATCAATATGATGCGGCCCGACCCGAGCCAGGGCATATTCATAATAGTTATGTTCATAGCATTTGCGATGGCGCATTTTGTGGCTATCGTGCTTGCCGCATTTGAATCACTCATACAGGGCGGCAGGCTTCACGCAGTAGAGTTCTTCTCCAAATTCTTCAAGGGAGGAGGTATTCCGTTCAATCCTTTCAAAATGAAGGAGGTTGAAAAAAGGTGAATGAAATGGCAGATGTAACAACAGCTGAAAATGTACTGAAAGTTGTGGATTACGGCTGGGCGATTGGTCTTGCCGCAGTCGGTGCAGGCATAAGCATGGGGCTTGGTGCGCTTGCTACGGGAAACGCACAAGCCGCAATTGGTAGCTCCGCAGTTGGTGCAATAGCAGAGAGGCCAGAACTCTCAGGTAACATGCTTATCTATGTGGCGCTGCCCGAAACAACGGCAATCCTCGCACTTGCAATATCTGCACTGCTGATTGTGCTGATCGGACAACCTCTCATTGGTACGATTAGTGCAGGTGCAGTTGCTCACTAAGCAAGCGTGGTAGGATGAAAATAGAGTCGGTTGCCAATGCCGTAATAGAGGAAGCTGAGAAGGAAGCAAATGCAATAAGGCAGGCCGCTGAGAAGGAGGCGAGCGCGGCCATCAAGGGGGAGCGCGAGCGTCTTGCAAAGGAGAAGGAGAGCAAGCTCAAAGAGTATGAGAAGGAAATATCAAAGATGATGGATGAGCGCATAGCAGCTGCACGGCTTGATGCAAAGAAGGAATTGCAGAAAGCAGAGGATGCAGTTGCACAGCGTGTCATAGAGAGCGCTCTCGACCAGCTGTACAGCATGCGCAAGAGCAAAACGCAGTATGCCAAGGTGCTGAAGAAACTGTATGCCCGCGCCAGAAGTGAGCTGGGCTCTGGCAAACTTGAGGTGCTGTGCGCAAAACCTGATACGGCGCTGATGGAGGAGATTGCTGAAAAAGGAGACAGCGTGAAGACAGATGCCTCTGTTGACGGCGGGATCATTGTGCGCGACCCGGGGAAGAATGTGCTCATAGACCTCACGTTCACAACGCTTGTGAAGGATAAGGAGGCGGACATCAAGGTGTATGTCTACAAGAAGCTTTTCAGGTGAGTGAAAGAGATGGCGGATATATATACGCGTGCACAGCAGTTTGGGTATATCAATGCAAGATTGAGAGCCGCAAGGCCCCAGCTTATAGATAGTGCTACGCTTGGTGCAATGTGCGAAGTTGAGAGTGTTGAGGCAATGATTGAGCTTCTTCTCCCGACTGCATACGGTCCATACATAGAATCCCTGAGAACAAGGTACAGCGGGGCGCTGCTTGTAAGCCGTGCCGTTATGGAAAGATTCTCGAAGAAAGTGGCGCAGATTGAAGGGATGATCAAGAACAACAGAAAGAGGCCCTTGCTGTATGCAGCCACTGGTAAACTTGAACTGTACAACCTTAGGCTCCTCTTCCTGGAAGCAATGGAAGGCAGTGATTATAGCAGCGAGTATGTACAAGTGGGGAGCATAAGCGGGAAACGGCTTGAGAGGATGCGCGCAGCCAAGGATGTTGACCTTCTGAAAAAGATTGCAAGTGAGATGGGATATACAATATCCACGGATTCAACTAGGTATGCACAGATTGTTGATGATATGGAGAGGGCATACTACAAAAGAATTGCTGAACTCAAAGCGCTGTGCGATGATGAGCCAGAACTCAGGATATGTCTAGAGAAGATGATTGACTACAAGAATTTTGATTTGGCGGTGCGCGCGCTAAAGTTTGGGAGTACTATCAAGTACATTGCTGGCGGTGAGGTGCCCATTGATAAGACAAAGAAAGCAGTTGGCGAAAGTATGGAAGCGCTCGTCAAGGTATACGGGCTTGAGAAGATTTATGAGAAAAGCAAGGGCGATCTCTCTTGGACTGAAGAGCTTTACGACAGGGAGATTATGCTCTGGATTACAAAAGCAAGCGTGGCAAATCCATTCTCGATGGCGGGCGTGATTGGGTTTATTGGGCGGCTTGATATTGAGAGGAGAAACTTGAGAAGTATTGTGGTCTCCAAGGGTGTACTGAAACCCGAGGAGATTAAATCAAAACTTATCTGGTAGTGTGTTGGATATGAAAATAGTTGCAGTTGGTTCAAAGGAGATGTGCACGGGGTTCAGGCTTGCGGGTGTGAAGGAGTTCTACCACCGCGAGGATACCAAGGATATGACAGCACTCATAGAAAACCTTCTGAAAAGAGAGGATATAGGTGTTATCATAATTGATGACGGTTCATATTCAATTCTCAACTGGGCGCTCAAAAGAAAGATTGAGACGATTGCAAAGCCCAGCATCGTTGCGGTCCCGGATTATGGGAGTACAACGGTGGAGAGCGAAAGCCTTGAGGCGCTCGTCAAACGCGCCTTGGGGTTTGATCTGAAAAAGAAATAGCAGGTGAAAATAGATGGGAACAATAAAGAGAATTTCAGGGCCTGTTGTCATTGCCACAGGCATAGATAATGCAAAGATGTATGATGTGGTTAAGGTTGGTGAAGCGGGGTTAATCGGCGAGATCATTCGCCTGAGCGGCGACTCCGCATTCATACAGGTATATGAGGATACATCTGGAATACGGCCGGGCGAGCCTGTGGAGAACACGGGCAGGGCGCTCTCAGTAGAATTGGGGCCGGGCCTGCTCAAATCCATAATGGACGGGATTGCAAGGCCGCTAAATAAACTGGAGGAGAAGTCGGGTGCATTCCTCGGGAGAGGGGTTACAGTAAACACGCTTGATAGAAAGACAAAGTGGGAGTTTACTGCAAATGCAAAGAAAGGAGAGAATGTGAAAGGCGGGGATATACTCGGAACGGTGCAGGAAACTGAAACAATCCTGCACAAAATTATGGTACCGCCTAATGTATCTGGAAAGATCGAATCAATCGAGAGCGGTAAGTTCACTGTTGATGAAGTGATTGCAGTTGTGAAGGACGGTGCAAAAGAGCACGAGGTTATGCTCATGCAGAAGTGGGAGGTTAGGAAGAGAAGGCCGTATGCTGAAAAGTTGCCTCCCAATGTACTGCTCATGACGGGGCAGAGGGTTGTGGATACATTCTTCCCCATAGCTAAGGGAGGTACAGCAGCCATCCCGGGCCCATTCGGTTCAGGGAAAACCGTGACACAGCAATCGCTTGCAAAGTGGAGTGATGCACAGATCGTTGTGTATATTGGGTGCGGTGAACGTGGGAATGAGATGACCGAGGTGCTTACAGAGTTCCCGCACTTGGAAGACCCGCGAACCAAGAAACCGCTCATGGAAAGGACTGTGCTCATTGCGAATACTTCTAACATGCCAGTGGCCGCGCGTGAGGCGAGCATTTACACTGGTGTTACGATTGCAGAGTATTACAGGGATATGGGGTATGATGTGGCGCTGATGGCAGATTCAACATCAAGATGGGCAGAGGCGATGCGTGAGATTGGAGGCCGGCTTGAAGAAATGCCGGGTGAGGAAGGATACCCTGCATATCTCGGGAGAAGGCTCGCAGAGTTTTACGAGAGGGCTGGAAGGGTAGTGTGCCTGGGGAGCGATGGGAGGCACGGCTCTGTCACGATGATCGGGGCGGTATCACCACCGGGTGGTGACATCTCAGAACCCGTCTCTCAGAATACGCTGAGGGTTACAAAAGCGTTCCTGGCGCTTGATGCGCCGCTCGCGTACAGGAGGCACTTCCCGGCTATACATTGGCTGAGAAGTTATTCACTATATCTGGACTCGCTCAAAGAGTGGTACGGCAAGGAGGCAACAGAGGATTTCGTTGATAACAGAAATGAGGCAATGAGATTACTGCAAAAAGAGGCAGAACTGCAGGAGGTTGTACAGCTTGTGGGTGCGGATGCACTCCCGGATACTGAGCAGGCGGTGCTCGGCACTGCAAGGATGCTCAGGGAGGATTTCCTGCAACAGAGTGCATACGTTGATTATGATATGTATACGCCAATACTGAAACAGTACTATATGCTCAAGACCATCCTCTACCTGCACACGAAGATTACTGATACCATTAAGGCGGGTGTGCCATACAAAGAAATCCTGAAGAGACAGAAGTTGTTCGAGAGGATTGCACGCATGAAAGAGATACCAAGCGATGATAAGATGGAGAAGGAGTTCATGCAGATCCATAAGGAGATTGAAGAGGAGATGGCTGAGATAAGAAAAAGCATATAATGCTCAAAAGGTGTGATGAATGATTAAGGAATATCAAACAGTTGACCAGGTTGCTGGGCCGCTCCTGTTCGTGAAGGATGTCCCGAACTCGGCTTACAATGAGCTTGTGGAGATTATACTTCCGAATGGGGAGAGGGTTAAGGGGCAGGTGCTCGATACATCTAAGGGGCTTGCGGTTGTACAGGTGTTCGGGTCAACCACAGGTATAGATGTGCCCACAACACGGGTAAGGTTCTTAGGTGAAACGCTGAGATTGGGCGTGAGCGAGGATATGCTTGGCCGTGCATTCAACGGGCTCGGTGAACCGAGGGATAACGGGCCTGCAATTGTGGCAGAGGATAAGGTGGATATCACGGGGCAGGCAATCAATCCATACTCAAGGGAACAGCCGAGCGAATTTATACAGACGGGTATTTCGGTGATTGATGGAATGAACACGCTCGTGCGAGGCCAAAAACTCCCGATCTTCTCGGGTGCTGGCCTGCCGCATAATGAACTTGCAGTGCAGATTGCAAGACAGGCGACTGTGCTCAACCAGGAGAGTGCATTTGCAGTGGTGTTTGCCGCAATGGGCATCACTTATGAAGAGGCATACTTCTTCATGAAAAGCTTTGAAAAGAGCGGTGCACTGGACAGGACGGTGCTGTTCCTAAATCTTGCAGATGACCCGTCAGTGGAGAGGTTGATCACGCCGCGTATGGCGCTCACAACTGCGGAGTACCTCGCGTTTGAGAAGGATATGCATGTGCTCGTGATTCTAACTGATATGACCAATTATGCAGAAGCACTGCGTGAGATATCGAGTGCACGTAATGAAGTGCCCGGGAGGAGAGGGTACCCAGGGTATATGTACACGGACTTGTCAACGATTTATGAGAGGGCCGGGAAAATCAAGGGAAGAAAGGGAAGTGTTACGCAGTTCCCAATACTCTCAATGCCGGGTGATGATAAGACGCATCCAATACCAGATTTAACGGGGTATATTACGGAAGGGCAGTTGATACTTGATAGGGGATTGCACAGGAAGGGGATCTACCCGCCGTTTGATGTTCTCCAGAGCCTCTCAAGGTTGATGAACCTAGGTATTGGAAAAGGAAAGACGAGAGAGGACCACAGAGGTGTTGCTGACCAGTTGTACGCTGCATATGCAGAGGGTAAAGACCTCAGGGCGTTGAGTGCAGTGGTCGGTGAAGAGGCATTGAGCAGCAGGGATAAGAAGTACCTCAAATTTGCAGATGAATATGAGAAGAGGTTTATCCAGCAGGGGCTTGATGAGAACAGAGGGATTGAGGAAACACTTAACATTGCGTGGGACCTCCTGAGCATTGTACCAGAAACTGAATTGAAGAGAGTGAAGAAGGAGTTCATCGGAAAGTACCTGCCAAAGAAGAGTGCAGAGGAATAAATCTCCTGAACCACTTTTTGCTTTTTAATTCTTGCTTCTCTCATTTTACTTGTTATGTTCAGGATTGTACTACTTGGCAGTGGCGGGTCTATACCATCACCTGAAAGGTGTGTAAGCTGTGTTGGGATACGATGCAACGGCAGGGTATACACCTTTGATGCGTGCGAAGGCCTGCAAAGGCAGATGATGCGGGCTAAGCTCAGCTATTTCAAGACATCTGCAATCTTCATAAGCCATCTGCACCCGGACCATTTCATCGGGATCCCGGGATTGATTTATACCCTGCAATTGAGTGAGTACAAGGATGAATTGCATATAATAGGCCCCCCAGGAACAAAAGAGGTTGTGAATAATTTATTGCTGGGCAATGTACCGAGTTTTGTCAAGGTTAAGGAGTTTGAAGGTGAAGGGGAAGTGTATGCGTGCGATGAGTTCAGGGTGAGTGCATTCAAGGTCAAGCATTCAAAACATTCTTACGGGTATGTGCTGGAGGAGAGGGAGAAACTCAAATTCCACGAAGAGAAGGCAAAGGCCCTTGGCATAAATGGAAGATTATTCAGGGAGATTGAAGAGAAGGGACATGTTGAGATCAATGGGAAGGCCATAAAACTAGAGGATGTTGCATGGAAAAAAGCAGGGAAGAAGATTGTGTACAGCGGAGATACGGTGTATGATGAAAATGTTGTGATGAATTCTAAAGATGCAGATTTGCTCATAATGGATGCAACATTTACAGAGGAGCACAGGAAAGATGCTGATGAGAAGATGCATGCTACTGCAAAGGATGCTGCTGAGATTGCGAAGAGGGCTGGATGTAAAAAACTGGTGCTCACGCATATAAGCAGTAGGTACAAGGATATTAAAGGGCATGTTGAGGAGGCAAAGGAATTGTTTGAGGAGGCAATAGTTGCGGAGGACGGGCTTGAGATAACCGTCTAATTTAAGTATATTGCTGGAATAAAAAATGTGCAGGGGGCTGTGGGCCAACCTGGTTATGCTACCTGCTTTGGGAGCAGGCGATCCCAGTTCAAAACGAGCATGTGAAAATCTGGGCAGCCCCATCTTTTTTTGTGGTGATCAGAGTCAAGTCAATATCATCATTGGCAGAGCCTTCAGTATTGCTATTGACTCATCATCTCTATCATAATAGGGCGTGCGATAGAATAAAAACTTTACTAGAGAATTAGTTTTATGGAAGTTGGTATTTCTACTAGTGTTGATATTATATGCAGAGCGCTTGAAGGAAAAGGGGAAGTTGGAATTGAGGAGTTGGCGCGCGTCTCTGGGATAACTGTTGCAGAAGCGCTCAAACAGTGCAGTTCACTTGAGGATGCCGGGCTGGTTGAAGTTAAGAAAGGGCTTGGGAAAGTTTTGGTCTCTCTTAAAAAACCGGTACAAGAGGAGTTCATACCAAAGATTGAGGGTAATGTGATAGATAAGTATGAACTTGAACTGCACAGCGTGCCTGCAAGCGTGCGCATACTAGATGTGAAAGAGGATCCACTACCCATTTATGAGATGAAGAGCGTTGCATTAGGGCCGTACACATCAGAGTATCTCGGCCATCTCCGGGAGATTATTGCGCAGAGGATCGCCCTTGAACCGAGCGAGATCATTGACCAGAGAAAAGCATCGCTGATTGAGGATAGGTTTTATAGGGCCTGTGTTAAGCTCGTAGGTGAGGCATTCCCAAGGTTTGATGAGAAAACTGCCAAGATTGTGGGAGGAATTTTGCTCCATGATGTGTATGGGCTCGGAAGGATTGAGATGCTGATGAGCGATGACCTGCTGGAAGAGATTGTAATCAACGGGTCATATGAACCAATTGTTGTATACCATAAGAAGCACGGCTGGCTAAAGACGAATGTGCTGTTCAAAGGTGAGGAGGAGATCTACAATATAGCAACGCAGATAGGCAGAAAGGCGGGCAAGGAAATAAATGTGATGAACCCGATCATGGATGCGCATCTGCCCAGCGGGGATAGGGTTAATGCAACGCTGTTCCCGGTTTCCGCATACGGTGACACGATTACGATAAGAAGGTTTGTGAGAGAGCCTTGGACCATAGTAGATTTCATTGATGATTCGCTCAAAACAATGAGCATGGATATGGCGGCTTTCCTGTGGGAAGCGATGCAGTATGAGATGAACATGCTTGTTGTGGGCGGGACTGCAAGCGGGAAGACCAGCACGCTCAATACATTGTGTGCACTCATACCGCCTACAAATAGGATTATTACAATAGAGGATACACGGGAGATAAACCTGCCCCAATACCTTAAGTATAACTGGGTACCTCTGATTACGAGAGGGGCAAGCATAGAAGGAAAGGGAAAGGTGGATATGCTGGACCTGATGGTTTCATCCCTGAGAATGAGGCCGGACAGGGTGATTGTGGGAGAAGTGAGAAGGAGAGAGGAGGCAGAGGTTCTTTTTGAGGCAATGCACACGGGGCATGCGGTGTATTCAACTATTCACGCGGATACAGGAGATCAGGTGATGAGGAGGTTGATCAACCCGCCGTTTGCCATCCCAAACACGGAGTTGGAATCACTGCATTTGATAGTAGTCATGTACAGGGACAGGAAAACTGGGAAGAGAAGGGTTTACGAGATTGATGAGGTAAACCTCGGGGCAGGCGGTGAGATTAATCTTAACAGAATATACAGATGGCGCGTGAGAACAGATGAGTTCGAGAAGATAGGGGAGAGCACGCGCGTGTTCAGTGAATTAAGCCTGCACGCAGGTATGAGCATTGATGAAATTGTTGAGGATATAGATAATAAGGCAAAGGTTCTTGAGTGGATGAAGAAGAATAAGGTCAGGTCTATTGATAAGATTGGAAGCGTGATGGCTGTGTTCTACAAGAATCCGCAGAAGGTTATACAGGCTGCGGAGAAGAATGTAAAGCCGGAGAGCATTCTGTAGAGAGGGAATCTGTGATGAGGATAAACATACCGCTCTTCATTTCGAAAAAACTTGGGGAGAAGGTTGCACAGCTAGTCCCGAGTGTATGCAATGCGCTCGAGAAGTATTTCCCTGCACTCAGCACGGATTTGGAACTGCTCGATGAGGAAGTAAATGCGGGGGAGTATCTTGTAATCTCAGGAGTTAATGCGCTGCTCTGGGGGGTGCTGTTCGGCGTACTCATATTTGCGCTTACATTTGCGTTTGAGAAGAGCGGTGCGGGTGCACTCATCCCGGGGGCGGCTGCTTTTGTATTTGTATCGTTAATGTTTATGGGTGTGTTCATTGCATACCCGGGTATACTGCTAAGAAAAGAGGCAGAAGAGATTGATGCGCATCTTATTTACGCATTGAATGACCTTGTGATGCAGGTGGCGGCGGGCACATCTTTAATGGATGGAATGAGAAAGGTTGCACAGGGAAACTACGGGAAGGTATCAGAGCAGTTTAGGGAGGTTATACAGAGGATTGTGAGCGGGGAGAGCCAAGAGGAAGCACTTGTGAATGTGGCAAAGAAAAACAGGTCCGAATTCATGAGAAGGGTTCTGTGGCAGTTGTCCACTGTACTCCATACGGGCGCAAGCCTTGATACTGCAATGAGAGACCTTATAGCATCGGTGAGGAATTATCAGGATAATAAGATAAAGCAGTACTCGCAGAACCTGAACTTCTATATACTCATCTATCTTATGGTGGCAGTTGTGGTTCCATCTCTTGCGATGCTTCTGCTTACCACATTATCCATATTCATATCGAAAGGCGGGGCGATTTCAATAGGAAGGATATCGCTCTCGATAGAACAGATTATGATACTTGCGGCAGTTATATTTATTGCGTGCCAGGTTGCAATTGTTGAGTATATACGAGTAAAGAGGCCTCTGTTATGATAGCGGAGATTATGAGAGGATTGCAGGAGAAGCTGCGTTACGCAGGAAGCCGGCTTGAACCCGGCGAGTGGGTTAGAAGAACGTTTATCATCGCGCTTGCCACGGCAATCGTTGCTGGCGGGATTGTATCCCTATTTTACAGAATTGAGAGTGCACCCGCCTTAGCCCTATTCATGCTTATTGTTGTACCGCTAGTGAGGTATATCCAGCTTGAGATGGAGATTGAGGGGAGAAGAAGGAGTGTGGAAAAGGTTCTACCAGACCTTCTGAGAGTAATTGCTGCGAATATAAGTGCAGGGCTCACGCCCATTGTTGCTGTTAGAACTGCTGCAAGGCCCGAGTTTGGGATCATCTCAAAGGAGCTGAAATATCTCACAGCAAGATCAATGGGAACTTCCTCATTAGAAGAGATTGCTGAGGAGATTAAGAAAAGGGTAAGGTCTGATATGCTGGATAAAGTGCTCCTAATGTTCATAACCTCGCTCAGGTCTGGCGGGGATGTTGTAAAAGCACTGGAGGCAAGTGCATCGGATATACAGAGGATTCAGGAATTGCAGGAGGCGCTTGTGGCGCAAACCACGATGTACACAACATTTGTCCTGTTCGGGATTGTAATAACGATGCCGTTCCTTCTTGCTGTGAGCATAAATGTAGTTGGGCTTATGGGAGGTATTACGGCTTCCCAGCAGTTGTCCTATGTTGCATCTTATATGAGTATAGGGGTTCCTGTATTGAGTGAAGGGTTTATCTCGCTCATCTCACTGGTTGTGCTTGTAGGTTCATCGCTCACTGCGAGCATACTGATGGGCATAATAAGAACCGGGAGCAGGATCGAGGGATTCAGGTATTTCATACCTCTGATGATTGCTTCTCTCGCCGTATTTTACATATCAAAAGAGATTGCTGTGCCTTTCATCATAGGTGTACTCAGGTAAAGGAAGAAAAAAGAGAGAAATACAGTAAAAAGAATTAGACTTTCTCGCCGATGGCAAATTTTCTGCCAATGAATGTGATGTTTACATCAACATCCTGTCCTACATCGGAATCAGTTGCGCCTTTTACGAACACAACGAACCCCTGCACCTTGGCAACACCATCGCCTTCCTTGCCCATGTTGTCAACATGGACCCTTACCTTCTCGCCAAGCTTTACGGGCTTGGGAGCAAAACCTCTCGGGGGGCCTCTTCGTTCACCCCTCTCTTCACCTTCAGAACTTCCTTCTGCCATTCCATTCACATCCTTTACTACTTAAAGTAGGTTGTAGTTTTAACACACTGACATTTAATAAAACTAATCCCTTATTTGGAGGGAATTGACCCACCTAAGTAAGAGAAATGTATATATATAAGTGTATCTCCAATAGATACGGAGCGGGTTATAATGTTCAGAGAGATTATAAAATCTAAAAAAGGGGGGAAAACAGATAGTGAGGAGTTTAAGAGAGCAATTATGCTTCATGATATGAAAAATGTAAAATCTCTCGTTTTGAGGGGTGCAGAGATTAATGCACCTGATAAGAAAGGGTTTACACCCTTGTTCTATGCATTCATAGCAAAGGATTTTGAGATTGCTTCATATCTCGCTAATAATGGAGCAGATGTGAACGTAAAGGCATACGGAAACAGCAGTTTGATGGATTATGCTATATACATGGGAGATGTAAGGTTCGTGAAGTTGCTTAAGGATAAGGGGTATAAGGAGTTAGATGCCGCAGTGACCCTTGCGCTTAGAAGCATGAGGCATGATATTGTGGTAATACTTACTGGGAATAATGAGTATTGATGTGTGGGGGTGTGGAGCTATGAAGCTGTTGGGAGTAAGAAATGAATTTATGAAGAGGCCTTTAAAGATTCCGTGCTAAACACGGGATCTTTTCTATTTTGCGCGTTTTTCATAAGCCTTTGCAAAAATCTCAACAATCTCTGCGTCTATTTCTCCATTCTCTGCAAATGTTCTGAGCATTGAGAATGCCTCCTCAGGGGATCTACCCTTCTGGTATGGTCTATTCGTAGTGAGTGCATCAAATATGTCTGAAACCGAGATTATGCGGGCAGTGAGATGGATCTCATCACCCCTGAGCCCATAGTACCCCTTTCCGTTTAACTTTTCGTGGTGGTGAAGGATACCAAGCAATAGCGGGTCAATATCGGTTATTTCTGCAACTAGTGTATACCCTCTCAATGGGTGCTTCTTTATCTCCTCAAACTCCTCATCTGTAGGTTTGCCCGGCTTGAGCAGGATTGAATCCGGCATGCCAAGTTTGCCTATATCGTGAAGTTTTGCAGCGTGCTTTACAATCTGAACCTCACGCTCGGTGAGGCCGAGGTCGCGTGCAATCCATTCTGAGTATTCTGCCACACGCTCGTTATGCCCCCTTGTGTACTCATCCTTGGCGCCGAGTGCTGCGAGCGCAAGCTCGATTGATTTCAGGCCTGCAAGCTGGTTCTCAACACGCCTCTGCTCAGAGGTCTTGAATGCATCTACTGATAGGACTGCAAATGATTTTGCAAACAGCGCAAGCGCTGCCTTGTGCGCGATCATACGCATGGATAGGAGGCCTGCGGCTTTGAGCGCAAATACCTCGTGGTTTAGGTCGCGCACAAAATCGTATGCAAAGTATGTGAGCAGTGCAAATGTGAGTGTATCGAATACCGCAACCATATTCTGTATTCCGGCCTTGTGGATGTTCTCCTCGCTCGGGATCTTGTAGGCCTCCTCAGTCGTCCTGCGGGCCTCAATCCAAGAGGGGATGGATGTAAGCGAAAAAAGCCAATTGAATGCCTTCTTGAAACTCAGTTCGTGAGAGGTTGAGAAGAACTCTGAAATGCCCTTGAACGTTTTCTTTATGAAACGGGGCAGTGAATAGGAGAGGATCTTCTTGCGGATGAGCTCCTCATGTTCAACGGTTGCGTATTCCCTCCACCTGAGTGCAACCGTCTCATCTTTTGAGGCGAGTTCACCTATATCTGTTATTGTAGAAAGCGCCTCGCGTTTATCACCGGATCTCAATGCATACTCAAGCTCTTTTATATTCAATTCATAGCTTAACTGCCTGCTCTCATCAAGTGTGGTTGTTGCTGGGTTCGTTGGGGGTAGTAAAGGCACCTTTGAGAATGCCCTGAGCGCCTCCTTCCTGTGCCTCTTTTCCTCTTTAGAGCGTTTTCTCGCTTCACGCCACTCTCTCACTCTATCCGCAATGGTCATAGAATAGGCTGGAATGAAACATATATTAATAGTTTGCTATTTATTCATTTCAACTGCAGTTTTTTTATGAGAGAGGCCTTCTTGCGCGGGGAAAGAGAGATGCGCTCAACCTTGTAAAAGAGGCCATCGTTCAGCGAACGCGGGATGAGATGGAAATGAACATGGCGAACGACCAAATGATTCTCGGGGAGGAATGGCGCCCAGTTCTGCCTTACTGTAATGCCTTGAACGTGGAGACGCTCAACGAGACGCTTCTCCATCTCGCGCACGAGTTTCATTGTGCCTAAAAGCGATTTATCATCCATCTCCATTATGCTCTCAAAATGCTTTTTAGGAATCACAAGTAGATGTCCTTCAACATAGGGATGCTTATCATGTATTACATAGGCATAACTGTTTGATGCAATCACACTATCCTTATTGTTGCAAAATGGGCATTTCCTAACCATATGAAAACCTACTCAAACTCTTTGAGTGTTTTTGAGAGGTCAATGTGATGCATATCCTGCTCCACAAGCTCCTGCTTACTCACCTGTGGGAGTTCATCATCATAGGTGGGCCTCTGCACCTGATAGAATATACCGATCGGGACTTTTGCATAACCCGTGTTAACATCCTCAAGTGCTTTCTCATAGGCTTTCATCTTATCAGTTACATCGTGGCCCTCCTTGTTAATGTCGTATATCCTTGTCTTGTACCACTCTGGGGTGTTGACCTTATTCCAGGAAGGGCACAACTGCAATGCATCAACAAGTGCAAACCCGCGGTGCTTTATCGCCTCTGTCAGCACATTAATCATGTGTGGTAAATTACCCGTGTACACACGCGCTACAAATGTCGCATCTGAAGTGATTGCAAGCGCGAGCGGGTGGATCGGCTGTTCGATCACACCATGGGGCGTTGACTTTGTCTTAGTACCTTTTATGGTTGTAGGTGATGCCTGCCCTGTAGTAAGGCCGTATATACCATTATCATGCACGATGTATGTCATGTTAATATTTCTCCTGCAGGTGTGTATGAGATGGTTGAGCCCTATCCCGTAACCATCACCATCACCGCCCATACCTATCACTGTGAGCTTGCGGTTTGCGAGCTTTATCCCTGTGGCTACTGGGAGTACACGGCCGTGCAACGCTTCAAACCCATAGGTACGCAGGTAATGCGGGCTCTTACCCGAACATCCTATCCCAGATACGACTACTGTATTATGCGTCTCTGCACCTACTTTGGCAAGTGCAGCCTTCACCGCAGAGATTATGTTAAAATTGCCACAACCCGGGCACCACTGCGGGATCTCTTTAGTTGTTAAATCGCCTATTGATACCATCATCATCACCTCACAAAGGATGCTGTATAAAATTCTACCGGCTCTTTATCAACGATTGCAATATCCTTGGCTTTGCCTTCAAGAATGGATTTTGTTGAGGAGTATACATCATCAACAAAGAGCTGCCTGCCATCATAACGGAGTATGCTTCCTGCAAATGCAACACCTGCATGCTCTTTGAGATAACCGCCAAACTGTGCTGTGCTGTTATTCTCAACGATAACGAGCTTCTTCGCAGATTTAAGCATCTCATATGCAGATGGGGGCAATGGGTGAACGAATGCAAAATGCAATGCATTCACCTTGATGCCCTCAGCATTCAATCTGTCAACCGCCTCAAATACGATGTGCTTGTGAGAACCCCAGCATACTAACGTGAGTTCAGCATCTTTTGGCCCGTGCACTGTTGGCGGGTCAAGTTCTTTCTCTAGGAGACTGATCTTGCGTGCGCGCTTGTCAACCATCTTCTTGCGCGTCTCAAAATGCTCGGTTGAGAATGTATTCTCCCAGTGTTCATATGATGATGAGACGTGCTCGCCACCTATAACACCCGGGAGGGGGCGGGGTGATACACCATCATCAGTGAACTCATACCTCTTAAACTTCTCCTGCGGTTTGAGTGGCGGCATATCCTCGGTTATGAGTTTGCCCCTCTCTATGGGCAGGACCTTCAACTCGCTCTTATCAACTGAGGAATAACTCTCTGAGAGGAATTTATCTGAGAGTATAATTACTGGGATTTGATACTTCTCCGCGAGGTTGAATGCCTTCTGAGTAAGTGTGAATGCCTCTGCAACATCACCGGGCGCAACAACCACACGCAGGAAATCGCCTTGCGATGCGTGGATCGCAAAACGCAGGTCTGCCTGCTCAGTCCATGTCGGCATACCTGTACTCGGGCCCGTGCGCTGTGAGAGCACTACAACAACGGGGGTCTCAGTCATTGCGGCCATACCGAGCGCCTCTGTCTTGAGGCTGAACCCGCCACCTGAGGTGGATGTCATCGAACGTACACCTGCAAATGATGCGCCTATTGCCATATTCATAGCTGCGATCTCATCCTCACAATGCTTCACCACTATGTTATGCTCAAGCTCTTTTGATGCCATGTAATGGAGTATGGAGGATGCGGGGGTCATTGGGTAGGCCGAAAAGAATTTCACACCTGCCTGTATTGCACCTGCACTTATTGCCTCATTCCCCGTCATAACGGGTTTATGCTGTGAGTTTGGTTTGGGTGCAAACTTGAATGGGAATTTTGAGATGTCATACTTGGATTTTATATAATCGTACCCGTTCTTCGCAGCGTTTATGTTTATGTCAATGATTGCACCGCCTTTCTTACCGAATGTTTCCCTGATTATATCATTAAATTGGTCGAGCGGGTAGTTGAGCAGTGCAAGCGATGCACCTATCGCAACGGTGTTTCGCATGAGCATATCCCCGCCGGCTTTTTGCGCAAGCTCGAGAAGCGGCACATCATAAAGCTGCACGGATTTTGGGATCTGAACATTAGAGAGGTCTGCATCTTTAGAATCATAGATGAGCCCGCCGTTCTGCGAGAGATGTGGGATGTGCGCCTCCACAGCAAACTTATCAAGCGCTACAACTAAATCCGAGGTGTAGGGGGGTGTGTAGACGGGCTTGTCTGAGAGACGAACGAGCGTTGTGTTGTGCCCGCCTTTAATTAAAGAGGGATACTCAGAATAGATGTGTGCATAATAGCCGGTCCTTGTAAAGACCTTGCCAAACAGAAGGCCCGTGCCCATAATTCCAAAGCCGGCCTCCCCGCCAATCTTCCATGTAAACGCTGCCATGGGGTTAAAATAGAGAAGAATAATTTATAAAATGAAAGAAAATTACTTCGACAATTGCATTAATCCTGCTTAGGAATTAATGGGGGCGCTATAAATTCGATCGTCTTTTTATCGAGTACATTTCGGCCATCCTTTATCACGAGTGTGTACACGAGAACATATGTCCCGGACCCCCTGTATAACCTCTCTGAACCGAGCTTCCACTTTCTCCCGGAGATGTTCTGATTTAGTATGTCCCTGTAATCGCGAACGAGCTTGCGTGCACGGCGCAAGTACTTGAAATCAACACATTCAGGGCTCTTCATCTCGCCCTTTGTAAAACCAATTCCCTTGGGCTTCTTCTGTTGAGAGTTCCAAAACTCTTCAAAGGAAAGTGCTTCACCGCTCATTTGATAATCACCGTGTATAATTCGCTAAAAAGATATAAAAATACATATTTAAGAATTGCTAAAGAAGTGTTAAGAGGAGTGGAGATTGTTATGAATACAAGATATCTTATGCTATTGCTGGTAGTGGCTGTTGTGGGCGGGTATGCGCATCAACCGCGCATCGTAATGGGGCTCAATCTTACATTGGAGGAGCCATATGAAATTGTACAGCCGGAGATTTCGCGTGCGTATTACGGCGAACTCACGGGCAGCCCGCAGTACTATATTATAGAGGCGCGCGACCCGTTCGAGCTGTATGTACAAGTGAATTCACCGCTTGCACCTAAAGAGGCGAGAAGGTTTTCACTGCAGATACTGAATTCATCAAAAGAGCCAATAGTGGATATATATGAGAATGAATCTGATTGGCATCAGTGGTTTGAGCCGTACGGCGGTGATTGGTATCTGATGGGGCCCGAGTATAAGAAGACGCTCCCAGCGGGGATATACTACATAAAGGTCTACAATAAGGGGGATACGGGGAAATATGCACTTGCAGTGGGCGAAAAGGAGGACTTCACATTTGGGGAGACGATAAATGCGCTGATACTTGTACCCACATTGAAGCAGGCATTCTTCGGCAAGGATGTGCTTATGAACTTCATGCACCTTGCGGGTATTATGCTCGGCCTCGGTGCAATCTCTATAATTGCCCTGAGCGGTTCGATCTTCATAAAGCACAGGAGGATGGGGCCGAAAGAAGTGAATGTGTACTATGCAACAAAATACATTGTTATTGCGGGTGCGCTCATAACTGCGTTAACGTGGATAATGATGTATGCACAAAACCCTGAGAGTATTATGGGCATGGTAAAGTCAGTGCTCATAGGGATAACTGTCCTGCTGGCGATTGCACTTGCACTATTCATAAACCCAAAGCCCGACACTAAAACTGAGAGGAGTAATGTGAAGTACCATGCGCACATCATTATTCTTTCATTAATCGCCTGGTGGGCCATACTTTTGCTCACTGTGGCTATGATCTAATTTTTTCTTTTTAATCTTCTGAAAACAAAAATGCAACGTATCACGTGTACATCCTTGTTATCTCGATCATACTGGGGTGATGATATAAAACAAAAAAAAGTAATGCAACGTATCACGTGTACATCTTGTTATCTCGATTATCTTACTGGGGTGATGATATAAAACAAAAAAATTAATGCAATGTACCACGTGTACATCCTTGTTATCTCGATTATCTTACTGGTAGGAGAGTCGGCTTACTGGCACAATATCTCATTTCTTTCTTTTTTTATTTCGGGTTTTGCTTATTCTATTGGTAGAGAGATCATGCTTACGGGTTATGATGGAAGGCCTTGCTTACTGGCGCGATTATCTCATTTCTTTCTTTTTTTATTTCGGGTTTTGCTTATTCTATTGGTAGAGAGATCATGCTTACGGGTTATGATGGAAGGCCTTGCTTACTGGCGCGATTATCTCATTTCTTTTCTTTTTCTTTATTTCAGAATGGGGCGGAATTTGTAGCCGTAGGTGATCAGGCCCTCAGGATGGTCATCATGTATCTTCCTGAATACCATCTCAACCTCCTGGCCTATCTGCACACTCTCAGGATTAACATCCACAACCTGGCCCGTAATGTATGCGCCCTCCTCTAATTGGATGATCGCAAGAACATAAGGAACGAAGAACTCATAATCCTCGGGTGCAACGCGTATCACCGTGTAGGAATAGATCTTACCACGCCCAGAGAATGTATATGGTGCTACCTTACCCTTTCTCCTGCACTTTGCGCAGATCTTCCTCTCGGGGATGTAATAGGTCCCGCACGTCTCACATTTAGTGCCTATGAGATTATACCTCTCGCGTGTTTTTCTCCATAAAAGCGGTAATCCTGGCTTCATAATCATCACCTAATTTGGTTTCTTGAGTATGTGCACAACACATGTTGCACCTGACCCGCCAACATTATGCGTGAGCCCATACTGTGCATCCTTAACCTGCCTGCCCTCAGCCTGGCCGCGCAGCTGCCATGTTATCTCAACTATCTGCTTTATACCTGTGGCGCCTACGGGGTGGCCGCACGCTTTCAACCCACCAGATGTATTTATGGGAATCCGGCCGTTAAGTGCGGTTTCACCGTCAAGTGTTGCCTGCCCCCCCTTGCCTTTCGGGAAGAACCCTAAATCTTCAATTGCCATAATCTCTGCAATGGTGAAACAATCGTGCACCTCTGCAACATCTATATCTTCAGGGGTTATGCCCGCCTGCTTGTAGACCTCCTTTGCGGCAACCTGTGCAGCACGCAATTCCGTAAGTGATTTTCTATCGTGCAATGCAAGCGTATCACTAGCCTGTGCACTTGCAACAATCTCCACATAATTATCGGTGTGCTTCTTTGCAGTCTCAAGGTCCATCAGGACAGCAACCGCCGCGCCATCAGTAATCGGGGAACAATCGAGCACCTTGAGCGGGTCTGCAACCTTCTTGGATTTCAATACATCTTCTATCGTAATCTTCTCCTTGAACTGCGCATATTTATTGAATGTTGCATTATGATGGTTCTTGGCTGCGGCAGCTGCCATCATCTCCTCAGTTGTACCGTACTCAATCATATGCCTGCGCGCCATTAATGCATACAACCCGGGGAATGTTGCGCCGTGAAGAAGCTCCCATTCCTGATCGCCCGCACCGCCGAGTGCGGTAACCGCCTCTGCAGTGGTTGCATCAGTCATCTTCTCAACACCGCCTGCCACCACTACATTGTATGCACCCGATGCAATCGCAAAGTATGCATTGCGGAATGCAAGGCCCCCGGATGCACACGCACCTTCAACACGCGTTGCAGGGATCGGGTTCAACCCCATAGCATCTGCAATGAGTGCTGCAACATGCTCCTGCCCAACCAATCGGCCAGATGCCATCGTACCTCCATAGAGTGCCTGTATCTCCGAGCCTTCAAGATGCGCATCCTTGATTGCCTCCACACCTGCCTGCACTACAAGGTCTCTCAGGCTTACATCCCACAGCTCACCGAATTTGCTCATTCCAACTCCAACAACTGCTACCTTTCTCATAAACATTGCACCTCACATTATCAACTTCTTCCTGTGCTTTGCATAGGTTCCGTAATCGATGTATACCTTCTGCTTTATCAACTCGCGCACGGGATACTTGTTATTCTTCTCCAGGATTTTATCAGTAACGAGGATATCAAATGCATCACTGCCTGCACCAGACCCGAACGAAGTTACGAGGATCCTATCACCGGGTTTTGCTACATCTAATGTTGCAGCAAGCCCTATCAGTGATGCTGCGGAGTATGTGTTGCCTATGAGCGGGGTTATGAGACCCGGCTCGATCTGCTCAGGGGTAAACCCGAGCTGTTTGGCAACTGCACGCGGAAACTTACCGTTCGGCTGGTGGAACACTGCATATTTGTAATCTGAGGGGCGGGTGCCCATCTTCTCCATCATTCCCTTTGCACCGCTCTGCACATGCTTGAAATAGCCGGGGACCCCTGTAAACCTTCCGCCGTGTGATGGATAGATCGCGTGTTCACGCCTCCAGAAGTCAGGTGTATCTGTGGTGTAAGAGTAAATGCCCTGTATCTCTGCAATCACATCCTTCTTTCCAACAAGGAATGCGGCTGCGCCTGCACTCGCACTGTACTCGAGTGCATCACCGGGCCGGCCCTGTGATGTATCCGCGCCTATCCCCATACCATATTCTATCTCGCCCGCCTTTAACAGTGCATATGAGTTTATGAGGCTCGCTGTCCCTGCCTTGCATGCAAACTCGTGGTCCGCCGCAAACAGTACTGGTGCCGCACCTATCGCTTCTGCAACTATGGTGGCTGTGGGTTTCACTGCATACGGGTGCGATTCAGAACCCACGAATAGAGAGTTTATGAGTGATGGGTCAATGCCCGCATGTTTAACCGCGCGCCTCGCGGCCTCAACTGCAAGTGTTGCGGCATCCTGATCGAGTGCGGGGACTGATTTCTCAGAGAGACCGAGCCCGTGTACTATGCGGGCCTCCTCCTCACCCCACACACGCGCAATCTCCGCTGCCTTGATGCGGTAGATTGGGACATCAACTCCATAACCAACAATTCCTAGAGACATAATGCAAAACCTCCTCTAAAGCTTCTTCAATGCGGATTCTATATCCTTCACAGGCATGCTCGCCAGAACTTCATCATAACCAACAATTCCTAGAGACATAATGCAAAACCTCCTCTAAAGCTTCTTCAGTGCAGATTCTATATCCTTCACGGGCATGCTTGTTAGAATGAGAGGGATGCGTTCTTTCTGTGCGAGTGCAACTGCGAGCTTGTCGACCTTCTGCTCCTCAAGGTCATGCAGAACAACGAGGGATGGCTTGATCGGGTGGACGCGGATGACTACCATTGGCGACCTGCCAGTACTCACATCCGTGAAAATGAAGGCACGCTCCTTGGCATTGCCAAAGAGTTTTGGAAAATCCGTGGCCTGCATCTCCATGATTGCGTGTATTGATTTGATGAATGTATAGCCATAGACGCGTGTGCGCCCGAGCATCTCCTCATTAGCGATCACCTTGCCGCCAACCAGCTTCATAAAATCGATACCGCTGAGCGAGCTTGCAAACTCGTGCGCATAGTAGAAATCACTCGCGGGCATCTCGTTCGCATACCTGCTCACTATGCTCCCGCCATTTGAAAGGTCAAGCTCTACGAGCGCGGTCACAAAGCGCTTGATCACTGAGATGCCTGGGTTCTTCCTGCGTTCGCCCTCATAATCGCTTATGGTGGAAGAGCTTATACCCAGAAATGCACTGAGTTCTATCTGCGATATCCCAAAAAGCTCCCTCCATTTCTTCATCGTCTTACCGGGGGAGTTTGAGAATACAATCTCGCTTGCGATATTATAAGCCAACTGCTCATACCGCTTCTCCATAAGGGGCTATTCACACTCTAAGATTTAAAAAGTTATCGAAATCCTGTTCGGCAATTGTCTTAATTGCTAATCCATGTGCACGCTGTCTACCTGCTGCTCCATGTATATATTGTAGATCATGCCTGCAAATCTGGGTGCAAGGGAGACCTGCTCATACCACGGATGCTCAACTCCAAATGAAGGGGGGCGGGATACCGAATCTGTGGTGATTAGCTTGAGTAGATAGTTCTTTGCGTAAAGCTCATCAATATTGTCAACACCTTTATCGCTGAGCAGGGCGTGAGAGGCAATCGCGACCACACCTTTGCACCCAAACCTCTCGCACAGCCGTTCGGTAAGCGCTTTCAGCGTGTTTGCAGTATCTATTATATCATCAAATACCACGGCATACTTGTCCTTAACGAGTTCGGGTTTAGTAACTACGATATCATTGACTGTATTGACCGTGGTGTAATCGCGGGACTTAAAGGAGATGCCCATCGGAAGGTTCAGGTAGTGTTCATTGATATGCTCAGTGCGTTTTGTTGCACCTGCATCTGGCGATTCCACTACAAAATCTGTAATATAATTGGGGTAGAGGGCCTTGAACCTGCTGACCAGCTCTGTGGTCGGGTGGAAATTGTCAGAGTGGGTACGGGAGAGGCCAACCAAACTCTGTGAATGCAGGTCAACGAACATGAGCGAGTTTACACCTGCTGCCTCAAACAGCGTTATCTGGGTACGCGAGGTAAGCCCCTCACGCGCACGCCTGTGGTCCTGCCTGGAGTTTGCAAAGAACGGTGAAATGAGAAAGACGCGGTGCGCAGCACCATCGCTCTTCAATGCGTTTATGTAAAACTCTGCGAGGTGGTCATTCTCCTGCACGCTTGTTTCGCGCGAGAACTGCTCAAGAAGTTTGAGGCGCTCCTCATATGTCTTGGCCTCGTGTAGCATCTTGGCGCGCACTGCGATCGGCGTAATTGGGACATATGATTGGTGTATGAGAAAGACCTCTGCACCGCGAACGCTTGCTTGTATTACCGGTTTGACCTCACCACTCTTGAAATACTGGGCCGTTACGGGCCAGAGCGCAAAATCATCATTCTTGAATGTGCGCCGGTTATACTCGCGGAGATGGGAGATTATCGCGAACTTGCTCCCATCTAATGAATAAGGGGATGCATCTTTAAGCCGGTCAAATTCCTTGCGCATAATTATGTTGAGATTCTCACATATCTTCTTGCCGAGCTCAACACCGGTTGGGGTGGCACACACAACAAGCTTTCTGGTCATCATGGATGAATTCAAGGGTATAATGAATAAATTGATATCTTGGGAAGGCAGGTAGTTAAATTGTCCTTAATATGATTTTCCGTTTTCGGGGGCCGTCGAGTTCAACGAGCATTATGTGCTGCCACGTGCCCAAATCGAGCCGCCCATCTTTCAGGGGAATTATTACAGATGGGGAGAGCAGGGCGCTCAAGAGGTGCGCCTCTGCATTATCATCTATGGAATTGTGCCTCCACTCGCCCTTTGCAAGCATTGAAAAGAACTTTTCATAATCGGATTTGAGGTTGGGTTCATACTCATTTACGATTACACTGGCGGTTGCATGGGGGACAAAGATTAGGCAGGCATTACCTGAATTTACACGCCTGGCCACTTCATCTGTTATATTCACAACCTCTATTTTTCTTTTTGTTTCAATGAAAAACTCCATAAAGATCACCAAGGTCTCTGAATGATTTGTTATTCCTAAAATGCAAGAACTTCATAAAAGATCACACGGGGGTTAGTACTCCTTCAAAGAAAAATGCTCTTTCAGAAGGGAGAGCGCCTCCTCCTCGAGTTTTTTGTATGGGATGGGAGGGATGTTCAGGCCTGCTGCATGCTTATGCCCGCCACCTGAACCGCTGAGACGGGATGCGAGCGTAGATGCAAACGTGCCCAAGTGCAGGGGGAAACGCGGGGAGGAACGCAGGGAGATGCGTATCTCGTTTTCTGCGGGCGCATATGCAAGACCGAAATCAACCTCCATGCACTCTATAAGGCGGTCTGCCACAAGGGATTGGAACGCCTCACAATCCGTTATTATGAATAAATAGTCATCCTTCGGGGAGCGGAGGAGGCGGAAGTTCCTGAATGAGCGCGCGAATACAAGGCGCTCGGAAGTGGACATGTGCGTATCAGAGATGAGCGAGAGGATCGAATCGTACGATTTGCCGCATATGGAAAATAGCTCACCAACATCGTAAAATGTTTGGGAATTTTCAACACTCTTAAACCTGTTCGTATCTGCAAGAATACCGAGAAGGATAAGCTCCGCCTGTTTCTTGGATGGCTTGATGCCCACCGCTTTCATCATCATATAAATGAGGTGGGTGGTTGAGGGTGCAGAAGGGTCACTCAACCTGTGCTCTGATTTTAGGCCCTGCACATGGTGATGGTCTATCAATGCGAGGAATTCCTTGTGATGTGTTGGGGGGATGAGTGCGGGGTCACCCACATCTAAAAGCACGGTCTTAGACGGGTCGATCAGGAGCGAGGTTTCATATTCGAGGTTGTAGGCTCCACAAACCGCACGCGCCTCCTTGGATGGATTGTCAAAGAAGATAATGCGCGCTGAAGGAAAGAGCGATTTGAGCAGGAATGCACTGCACACGCCGTCCACATCTGCGAGCATGTGCGAGCTTATAGTGAATGAATGTTCGCCCTGCAAAAATTCGTAAAAGGATTTAAAGGTGCTCAATGTTGGGGGTTGCACCTTCATGTTCAAGAAAGCACCTGCAATTAGGTTCTCCCGCCTCTCTGTGCACCCTCAAACTTCTCTGCAATTGCCTTGAGCCTGGCACGGAATGTTCTCTCGTTCTTGTCGAGGCTTTCCAGCCTGAGGTCAATGAGCTGCTTCCTATCAAGAAGACCCTTTTCAATCTCTGATTTATCCCTCTCCACAAGAATCGTCCCGATCATCTCATAGGTCTTGCCCTGCACATCCTTAAGGGATTGAAGGGCGCGGTCTATATCGCTTGCCTGCACCATAAGCTGCTGCTTCTCGATCATGGTGGCCTGTATCTTGGTCTGGAGCTCTTGAAGCTCCGCCAGTGATGCGTTCATATCGTTACTCATAAATCAACACCTTAGCAATTATACATCGACTGCTTCGCAAACGCGCAAAAGCCTCATATAATCATTGACGGCTGCGCGCAAAGCCGTGATATCCTTAGCACTGATTTTAATAAAAACCTTATCCCCGCTCAGTTCTATTGAAGTTGTGCTTCGCTCGTACACCTCATCCATCTTTAGGGCATTTGCCACCGCCTGGGGATTTTTAGGAGATAATTCAATGGAGCATACATAATCCATAGTTGAAATTGGATGGGATAATAAATAAAACCTTTTTACGCAAAGGTATATTATGAGTTTTGGAAGGGTGTGGGGCGCACTACTGAATTCCGTCAACTTCATCAACAGGAATGTGGGTAGTGTACTCCCTTTCTCTGCACTCTTCTTCCTCGCCGCGCTCATGTACAGCTTCGGCTGGTATGCGCTTGATGTGTATAAGGATGTTGCATGCCTGAACGGCAATTACATAATTGAACTGTTATTCTGCGGTGCATACCTTGGTCTGGTTGGCAGGGAGATCGTCTCTGTCGCAATAAGTGCATTCTCAATCATCCCGTTTGTGGGGCTCATCTATGTTGCGCACAAGATTCTCAATAATGCTCATGTTGGCTTTATGGATTCAATCACGGAGAATATTAGAGGTATTGTGAAGATTGTGGTGTTCAGGTGCATTCTGACTATAGTAATATTCTCCCCGTTCATCATCTATCTTATCCTTGCAAAGGATATAGTTACGCAGTATATAACGGAGACTGGGAGGCTAACAATGGGCAGGCTACTAACGATAGGGCTCATCCCACTCCCATTAACGCTGCTCTTAGGGTTCGCGCTGAGCGCACTGCTTGAACCGCTCCTGCAGTATGTTGAGTATGAAGTCATAATACTCGGCGTGGGCCTGCGTGATGCGGTTAAAAACTCCATCAATCTTGCTATGAAGTTCAGAAGGGAAAGTTTTGTGTTCGGCTTTCTATTCATAATCATATGGTATGCACTCATATTCACAAAACTGCTCTACACAGTGGATTCAATCCTCACAGCAACGCTGTTTGCGGCATTATTCGTGGAGAGCGTCTTCCTATTTCCGTTCAGGGCGGTTGCGCTCTACTTTTTATGGAGAGAACTCAGGGGTGAATATGAATCAGAAGCCAGAATTGCGGAAACGAACAAAATAAAAAGTTATATGGGTAAAATGTTGCTCGGTTGATATGCAATCCCTCCTTGCGGAAGTAAAACGCGTCAATGATATCCTTGATAGCTATGAACTGCCTAGTGCTGGGGATGATTGCGAGAGCAAGATCGATGAACTCTCAGAGATTATGGAGAGGCTCGTTCATTACGGATTTAATAAATCGTTTGTGCCCAAGGGTATGGCAGTGCCTAAGGATACTCCGCCCAGCGAAAAGAGAGAGATAAAAAGGCAACTGCGCGAACTCAGGTACATTGCTTTCCTGAAGAAGAGTACGCTCCGCAGGGTGGAGTATGCAATGGCATCTTACAGGGTTGCTGCACTACATTTCAAGAGCGGGGCGCTTGGAAATGCATACAGGCACCTGCCGTATGATGGAAACCTGATACTGCGCATCTCACGGCTCGGTGCAACTGCTGCACGTCTTTACTTTGATATTTATGAATTGCTGAGCGGTGAGATTGAACAGCTGGGAATTTCTGTGGATGTTGCTATACCGTCTGAGGAGGGGGTTAAATACGAGAAGCTCCAGCTGTACGGCGTGCGCGATGTAGATGACTATGTTGCGGATATGTACGGGGAGAGCGCTGAGATTGTCAAGACAAAAATAATAACAAGGCATAAGAGCGTGCTCACATCACGAGCGTACAGGAAAGTGCTCGCGTGCGCATATGCCGTGAACACTGTAACCAATGCGCGCATCCCGCAGATTCCCGAGGATGAAACGCACGAGCTGTTGCATAAGTATATGGGCGTGCTTGGGAAATATGGGATTCGCGAACCTGTGCGGGCGGACCTGCTCCCGGATATAAAAGAAGAGATGGTTGATGAACTGCAAAAGGAGAATCTGGTCTATTTTGATTCAAATGGGGAGATGTGCCTCAACGATGAGCTGAGCCTCAAATTGAATGAAGTTATTAACAGGAGATATTGGGAGTATGCAAAGGATGCCTACGGAAAAATCGCTACGGATATGATACGACACATTATGCTTACAACACGGGCCACGAGAAGAGAGATGGGAATATTCTCATTTGATGATGACCTGTCCTTAGTTGAGCCCATCCTCCAGAAAGCCGGGCTCTCGGGGATGAGCAAGGCGAGAGAGATGGTTGAGAATAAGATAGTGCTTGAGAACACATTCAGTTCAAGCGATAAGAAGCTCGGGCTTGCCGTGTTTGCATACTACCAAGGCAGGAAGATGCTGAAAGAGGTTTTTGATGTTGAATTTAGAGATGTTGAGGAGGATTACAAGCTTATCAAGGCCTTCCTTGAGAGGGGTGGCGGAAGGGGTGAGAAGTTCCTTGAGCATCTCAAGAAATAGAAAGCTCATTCTAAAGGGGAGCAATTCAGAAGTTATTGCGGCCATTGAGCAGGGGAGGGATGCAGAAGAGATTTTCATAAAAAGGAAGGTCAGCAATAAACTGCTCTATCTCATTCTGGAATTTACGAAGGCAAAGAGAATCATTATGAGCAGAGCTGTGGCATTGCAGCTTCCCAAGAATTCGCTGGATGCACTGCGCAAAGCAGGGGTAGTTGTGAAGATCAGTGGGAGAGCCAAATTGGGAAGGAAGAGAAAATATGATATGAAACGTATGAAAATGCTCCTGAAAAGGAAGAACTTGAAGCGAATTTCCGAGAGAGAACACATCCCTTTAAGGACGCTGTACTATTACAGAAAGAGGGTTTCAGAACGCGCGCGAATGTAAATTACATTTTTATTTTTATCTGCTGAATTGGTGTTATGGCAGCAAAAAAGAAAAAGGCAGCTAAGAAGAAAAAGTAAGATTTGGAATTTTTTCAAATCTCTGGGAGAATTTTATTTTTTCTTTCATTTTTTAAATCTTATCCTCTGAATTATACTCAAGGTGTTTATGAATGGAAGCCAAAAGACCTTTTGATGTTTTGAATGGCTCCTTGAACAAGGATGTAATAATAAGGATAAAAGGAGGAATGGAGCTCAGGGGAAGAATGACTGCATACGATGTGCACATGAACCTCGTGCTAGAGAATACTGAGCATCTAGAGAATGGAGAAGTGAAAAGAAAACTGGGAACGATGCTCCTAAGGGGAGACAGCGTTATATTCATCTCTCCATATATTCCATAAATTCCTATTTTTCAATTTTTTATTCCACTGCTTCTACACGGCTCCCGAATTTCTCTCTTAGAGAGCTTACTACTAAGTCATAGGCGCGCTTCTTCTGGTCCGGGTCGACCACGATGGTTATGCATCCATAGCTTGAGAACATCTCAATTATGTTGATGTTTTCCTGTGCAAGCCCTTTAATGGCTGCATGCGCAACACCGGGCGTGTCCGCCATATCAACTGCATTCACCGTGATTACACTCTTATTACTTCGCACCATGAGCTCATTAAGTGCGATCGGCCCTGTCTTTATGGATTCGCGCAGTGTTGTGAATGCCTTCTCTTCATCCGTGTAATCTATCATAAAAGAGACTGAATCCTCTCCAGAGGATACTGCATAGAGATTGATGCTGTTGTTGTAAAGCGCTGTTGAGAAGTGAGAGAGTACGCCTGGAGTTACACGTACATTACCGCCAAATGCTGTGAGCAAGGATACTGGCCTATGGAATAGTTTGACTTTCATAAATGTGCTTACTGCTTGAAAATTTATAAAAGGTAAAAACTGAATGGAAAAGGTAAAAAATGAGTTATTTACACTCCGGCTCTATCTGTTCAAAACTGTCAACCTTTACCTCAATATATGAGGAGTCATCACCACTGGAAATTCTGAAGTGCAATTCCTCCCCTTCGTATGCGTACAATACCTCTGTTTTGCCGTTTGCAGTTAGTTCCAGGGCTACATAGGAATCTGTTCGTGCTGACATGTACACCTCTTTGACCTTAACTGTGACTACCTTCCCACCAATTGTTAATTTGAAGACATCGTCTTTTGCGGATACTGTTTTGTCGAATTCATCTTCAAGCTTATAATTGGAAGCTGTTAAGATATGCATTTTAGACTTGGCATCGAATGTGCCAACACTTTGGAGGTCTAGATTTATCGCCTGCCCTGCTGCATCGTTTCTATAGACGATCTGTCTCCCTAACGTATCTACTACATAATTACTGCTATCCACTGTGATAAACTCCTCATTGCCACTAGTAGAGTTTGCATAAACATTTACGTTGACGAGTGCAAATTCGCCCTTTTTTGTAACTACTGCATCAAGCACCTTCGCACTCACTTGCAGCTCCTTGTTTACGGAAGAGCACTCGATGGTTCCGTTCACTGGAAGTGTTGAAATACATCCCTTGATATTACCCCTAGTGTAGACTTCAAGCTGAAGAGATGCACCGTTCAGCTCCACTGTGCTTAATCCTAGGTAGCTCACTTCCACACCATCTATAGTTGTGAGGCCATTGATCACATAGTCCTTATCTTTACCCTCGAGGATTACAACATATTCATTTCCGGTATCTTTAACAACATATTCATCGCTGCCAATCTTGACCTTGCCGCCGTTCTCAACCTTTGCTAATTGATCGCCAATTTTGAGAACGTGGTGCGGCTGGTACCCACATACCTTGTTATTCTCTGCATCTTGTGTTGTTCCTGCATCCTTATTTACAATTACAATATCTGAAGATGGAGTGCCTGCATCCTGTTCAGAGGGGGAGGCTACCTCACCGCATGCACTGTTGAAGAGCATCATCATTGTGGCAAATGTTGTTGCAATCTTGCCTGCATTCTCACTCTTCTCCGCGTTATCCTTCATCTTATTGAAAGGCCGCACATCCTTCTTCTGTTCCAAATCAGAAGGATGGATTAGGTTAATTTTCATACTTTTCATTCTTTATCACCACCTTTGTTAGCATTATCCTCAAGCATCTTATTGCGTTGGGCCATCCTCTTTCGTATCTGCTCAAGGCAAAATAAAAACGCATATACTGCTATGAGCATTGCACTCATAGCGAATTCCATAGCATAGAACTTCTTGTTTTCGCTTTCTTCCTTGTCTGCAACCTGCTGCGGGGTCTGTGCACTTTCTTCCTTGTCTGCAACCTGCTGCGGGGCCTGTGCACGTTCATTTTCCTTGCTTGCAACTTGCTGCGGATCATCAATAACAATTGCTAAATCGTTAAACTGCTCGTTATCCTCCTTTGCAACCTGCTGGGTCTGTGCACTTTTCTCTTTCTTGCCTGCAACTTGCGGAGCTTTTGTGCTTTCCTTTTTCTTGCCTGCAACCTGATGCGATTGCACGCTTTTATTATTTGAAGTTATTCCAGGAGTGTTCTGCTTGTTTGATGCATAACCCGCTGTATTGAGGGTTAAGAGCAATGCCGCTGTTAGAGCTGTAACCTTATCGGCTTTGCCAGAGAGCGGATGTTTTGCTCCGGGCTGCATTTGGGCACTGCCATGCTCTAAAAGCTCATTAGAATCTCTCTTCAGTTTGCGAAAGAGATCCTTCCTCTGCTGTGAAGCAGAGGAGTAGAGAAGGTTAACTCTCTGCATTTTGGGTCACCACTTCTAATTACTCCTCTTTGCGGCCGAAGAAATAAACAGCCGCGCCTACCACGAGTATTGCAATCACCAGAAGCACTGCAATGATTGAGAGGGATGCCGGGTTTCCACCTGTGAGTGTTGCCACAATATCGAACGACTGCTCGGATGGCTTCTGCTCCTCCTTCTTTACGGCGGCAGAGACATTGATTGAGAGTTCCTTATCAGAACCTTCAACCTTTACCTTGTACACACCCTCCTTTGCGGGCTTGTACTTCACGACACCGTTCACATCACTCACGAGCTCAACAACCTTACCATCTGGTGTCTCAATGGATACTTTCTTACCGGAGAGCAATTTGCCATCGCCATCTTTAAGCACGAGAGTAATATCGCTCCCGAGCTCCACGTTCTTGTAGTAGGTAACCTTGACCTCGTTGGTCTTTGCATTATTCTCCACTACAACCGGCTCGGATGGCTTCTCCTCCGGCTTTGGCTCAACAACAGGGGTTGTGTTGGCACTTACATTTTCCGCCGGGCGTGTCACGTTTGATGTGATGCCACCTGTACCAGTGTGGCCCGTGTTGACACCACTGCCTCCACTACCACCGCTGCCACCTGTATTCTGGTTGTTGTTGGTGTTGTTCGTATTATTTGTATTATTGGTGTTGTTTGTATTGTTTGTATTATTTGAGGGGTTGCTCACAACTGAGACAAGAGCGGTGCTACGCAACCTATCATACTGTGCAGAGATCTTGTACACTGCTGCCCTGTTCCCTGTGAGGAAGGTTACGTGCGCCTTACCCTCATTATCACTCTTGCTGTTCACTATGAACCCTTCATCTGTACCTGCTTTCAACTGACCATCAGGGATACCTGAATCCACTGAAAGCGTGAATGTTACGCTCTTGCCCTTAACAGGGTTATTGTACTCATCCTTGATAAGAGCGTATACATCTACCTGCTTGTTGAGGCCTGCCTCCATAGGTGCATTTATCATAATAGAGACTGGCGTATCTGCGATCACGTGCACCTTCGCTATTGCACTGCACCTGCCTTTTACAGCTGCAACCTCATCGAGAAGCTCGCTCTTCCCGCCAAGGTTCTTCGGTGCAATATAGTATGCGTAAGAACCACGCTCTGTTATGTATCCATACTTTGCATACCACTTTACATTGGGTGTTGCAGAATGGAACTTGAGAACTGCACCGGGATAAGTTGAAACATCATCCGGCTCAATTGAAATCTGGAATGGGCAGTAGTTATTGCTATTATTATCTGGGGAGAATGGGAGATAGATGTCTGAGATGTGGTCCATTGCACGGTCTGCAAGGTCCGTGTTTATTACAACTACATCGTTATTGTCATTGTTGTTTATGTTAACATCTGGAAGATTGTCCATTGCACGATTTGCAAGGTCCGTGTTTACTACAACTACATCATTATTGTTGTCTGCATTGTTTACCACATTTGCAATCTCACCAGAACTTGGAAGGGACGATTCACTCACAGCCACTTGGGCCATGCCCCTATCTACGCTTGGAATGCTATCTCCACCAGAATCATCTACAGCACCAATAACTGCTGGTGAAACAGTGGGAACACTATCTATATTGTACACCATGCCTGCGAATACGCATACCGCGAGCATGATTATGGCAAGTACAGAATATTTACCGCTCATGGAACTATTTGTGTATCTTCCTGTTTAAATAGTTTTCGGTTCTGTTAGGTGCTATCAAAGAAAATCAGGGAATGATAGAGGTACCGCAACATCCTGTGATGCCCCATGTACCGTGCATAATCACTGGTTTTTTGTTCTGTTAGGTGCTATCAAAGAAAATCAGGGAATGATAGAGGTACCGCAACATCCTGTGATGCCCCATGTACCGTGCATAATCACTGGTTTTTTGTTCTGCTAGGTACTATCAAAGAAAATCAGGGAATGATAAAGGTACCGCAACATCCTGTGATGCCCCATGTACCGTGCATAATCACTGGCAGTGAGTTTCATACGGTCCTGCAATGAAGGGTCTGCACCATGTTTTAAGAGCAACCTCGCCACAGCAATCGCTTCATTCTCGGGGGAATCGCTCTGCGCCGCACACATTAAGGAGGTCATCCCATAATTATTGCGGGCATCAACCACTGCACCCTTCTCAATCATAAGCTTGACTGCTTCATACATTGCCATAAATGAGGCAACCATAAGAGGGGTCTCCCCAAACGAATTACGGGCGTGCACATCTGCACCCTTTTCTATGAGCATTCTCACGATCGCGCGGTTCCTGCGTGCGATCCCCCAGAACAGGGGCGTAAATCCATAAGAGTCCACCACATTAGGGGTTACACCTTCTGAGAGCAGTTTTATAACTTCACTTTCATCATTGCGCCTCACAGCGGTAATAAGTGGCGGCGGCTCGCTCTTCTCTTTCATTGAATTGAAAAGAAGCTCGCCGCGCCTAGCATAGATAAGCATGTATAGATCAGTTTTCCTCTTGAAGAACTGTTCTTTTTGGCTCATTCCCTGCACACCATAAGAGGGATTATGCCCGACTTAAACTCCTCACGTGCAAGCGCAATAGGGTCTATAATGCCTTTGGAGACCTGGATGAGCGGGGGCGCCCCAAGCGAAAGCTGGAGAGCGCGCGCACCAATTATCCTTGCTATTTCAAATCTTGTAAGTTCAAGTGCCTCTTGTTCCTGCATAAACACACCTATTCATCCTTTTTCTTCTTACGCGAAAGCTCGCTCGGTTCGGGCTTCTTTAAGCCGCCAAATGTTTTTATATCTATAAGCTTCTCCGCATCAACATCCTTGCTGGTTTTTAGGAACTCAAACGGGTAGTTCTGGCCTGATGGCCTCTGAGAGGACATATAGAGTTTCTGTTCTGAGATGTATTGGTCAAGCTTCTCACTCATATTCTTAACATCTGCA
>Ga0315298_1000860_pt1 | contig 58145 bp, 59 predicted proteins | sample WHS_1_MG_FD_203077 | JGI IMG/M metagenome (GOLD analysis project Ga0315298, IMG submission 203077) | Extremophilic microbial mat communities from Washburn Hot Springs, YNP, Wyoming, USA - WHS_1_MG | ecosystem: Environmental > Aquatic > Thermal springs > Hot (42-90C) | place: USA: Wyoming... | reverse complement strand
GCCGGTGCGCTGGTTCCCGGGGACGGCAATAACCAAAGACCGGCGCAGGATTGCCATCGAGAGGACGGTGCTACCGCTACGAAACGAAAAAGGCGAGATAGTCGGCTTCCGCGGTGTTGCCCGGGACGTCACCGAGCGCAAGAGGGCGGAGGAGGAGAGAAAACAGCTAGAGCTTAAAGCCCAGATGGCCAGCCGACTGGCCTCGGTGGGGGAGATGGCTGCTGGCATCGCCCATGAGATAAACAACCCGCTCACCGGTGTCATCGGCTATGCCCAGCTCCTGATGAGCCGCCAGGACCTGCCTGAAGATGTGAGGCAGAACTTAAAGGTGATAGCCGATGCTGCCCAGAGGGTGGCTGGCATCGTGCAACGGCTGCTTGCCTTCTCCCGCCAGACCAAGCCCGAGCGCCGGCAGGTGAACATCAATCAGCTTATTGAAGGTACCCTTGCCCTGAGGGCTTACAGTCTTCGCACCAGCAACATCGAGGTTATCACCAGGCTCGACCCCTACCTCCCCGATACCATAGCCGACCCCGGCCAGATACAGCAGGTGCTGCTCAATTTAATCGTCAACGCCGAGCAGGCGATGAAAGAGGTGCGCCGCAGGGGCAGACTCACCATCACCACCAAAAACAAAGGCGATGTCATCGAGATAAAGGTGAAGGACAATGGCCACGGCATTAAGCCGGAGATAATGAACAGGATATTCGACCCGTTCTTTACCACCAGGGAGGCAGGAGGGGGCACCGGGCTGGGCTTGAGCCTGTGCTATGGCATCGTAACTGAACACAACGGCAGAATTTACGCTCGCAGCACTCCGGGCAGAGGCGCTACCTTTATCGTGGAGTTACCTATCGTCACCGAAGTAACCAAGCCCGTGCAGCCACCCATAGCGTTGAAGCAGGAACTGGCTGGCACCAGGATACTGGTTGTTGACGATGAGCCGGTGGTTCGGGAGCTCGTCAGCAAGGTGCTCGGCGATGAGGGATGCGAGGTGGACGCGGCGGCTAAAGCCGAGGAGGCGCTGGAGAAAATAGAGGGCCAGAGGTATCACCTCGTCCTCATCGATGTCAAGATGCCGGGTATGAGCGGCATCGAGCTCTTTCAGCGCATGCAGCGGACTGCCCGCTCACTGGCCCGCAGGGCGGTGTTCATCACCGGCGATGTCCTCAGTCCGGAGACGGACAGGTTCCTTGCTGAGAAGAAGCTACCCTGCCTCGCCAAGCCATTCACCGCCACCGAGCTTCTGGACAAGGTCAGAATTGCCCTCGCGGGCAGACGCTAACCGTCGGTCACCCTGACGCTTTCTCTTCATCGTCCCTACCTCGACCGTGAGTCACCCTCACCTTACCTCTCCCTCAAGGGAGAGGAGATTGCAGTGGACTCACCCTCACCTTACCTCTCCCTCAAGGGAGAGGGGGACTGGGCGCTGAGTGGTCGGAAAAAATCGGAATTTGGTTGCCTCTCCCTTGAGGGAGAAGGAAATTGGTGTTGCCTTCGGCAGGGAGCTCGCAGGGGTGTGCCTTTGGTCGCCGCCCTGCCTGCATAAAAACGGGGGTAGCCATCGCCCTGATATCCCCCGGGAAGTCAAGCTCTTTTATCTCTCCGGGGGGAGAGTTGAAGCGGGGAAAATTGGACTAGCCGTACTTCTGCTACTCTCCCGGGCAGGGTACCAGCGCGGGCTTGCCTGAACCATATTCCTTTCTCTCCCCTTCGGGGAGAGATAAAGTGAGGGGGAAAGCTGGACTAGCCCTGCTTCCGCCGCTTCTCCGGCAGAGTGACCTCAAGGCTATGCTCCTTCCGCAGCGGTATCTCTTTAAGAAAGAAGTTCACCACGAAGGCGATAAGCATAATAAGGACACTGAGCAGGAACACGGCGGAGATAGCCGCGCTCAGCGACTCCCGAAGCGCCTGTAATGTCTGCTCATACAGACCTGAACCTGACGACCCCAGATAAGCAAACAGGCTCTTCAGTCCTGTCTGGGCTTCGGGACTGAGCAGGGCTTGCGGGTTATGAGCTAGCGCGTTTACCGCCTGTGGCGAAATCGCCGCCCTTGCCGCTTCAGGCAGCCGCACCATTAACTCGGCACTAAAACGGTTTGCGAGCACCGCCCCCAACACCGCCAGACCGATGGAGCCGCCGATGGTGCGAAAGAAGATGGTCAGCGATGTGGCCACACCCAGCAAGTTGTAGGGCACGGCATTCTGCACAGCGATGGTATAAAGCGGTATGGTCACGCCCAGACCAAAGCCGGTGAGGGCGATGCTAACCACCGCCGCCATATAGGCGGTATGCGGACTCATCCGCGAAAGCAGTCCCATCCCGGTGGCCATTATGACAATGCCCACGGTGCCCTGAATGCGGTAACGGCCGCCGGTACGGACGAGGAGCTGGCCGGAGATAAAGCTCCCCGCGATTACCCCCAGATACAGTGGCGTGAGAAAGCCACCGCTCACCGTTGCCGTGACCCCGAGCACGCCCTGGAAGAAGAGCGGCAAGAAGATGAGGCTGCCGAACATGCCGACCCCGGTGATGAACGTGACCACGGCGGCAACGGACACAATGGGGTTGCGGAATAACGATAAAGGCAGAATCGGCTCGGCAGCACGGCGCTCTATGAATACCAGCGCGATGACCATCACAGCAGCAAAAGCGAACATTCCTGCTATCTGCGGCGAACCCCATGGATACTCCACGCCTGCCCAGGATAAAGCGACCATAAGGGAAACCACGACCGATACCAACGCTGCCAGTCCGAAATAGTCGACCTTATGCCTCGCATCATCAGGCCGCACATAAGGGAAGACAAAGGCAAACACTATTATTACCAGGAGCCCCAGCGGAACATTGAAGAAGAACACCCAGCGCCAGGAAAAGGCATCGGTAAGGAAGCCACCGATGATGGGGCCAAGCACCGAGGCAACGCCGAAGACCCCGGTGGTAAAGCCCTGATACCTAGCGCGCTCCGCCGGCGGGAACAGGTCGCCGATCACGGTGACAGCGTTGGCCATCATAGCACCGGCACCAATACCAGCCAGCGCCCGGAAAATGATAAGCTGGGTCATGGTGGTGCTGAACCCGGAGAGAAGAGAGGCAAGCACAAAAATACCGATTCCGCCCAGGTAAAAAAACTTGCGGCCGTACATGTCGGTGAGCTTGCCGATTACGGGTATGGTGACCGCTGTAGCCACAGAATGCGCCGTGGCTATCCAGGTATAATGACTGAAACCTCCTAGCTGGCTGATTATCCGCGGCATGGCAGGACCGACCACCGTCTGGCTAAGCGAGCCCAGGAACATCGCCATGAGCACACCAGCAAAGGTGAGCATAACCTGTCGCCGCGGTAACGAACGGAACCCCAAGGGGTGCGAGCCGACTTCAGTGCTCAAATTCAGCTCCTCGCAGACTAATTTGCCCCAACAAGGAAAACTTATCCCGATGTTTAGTTAACTGTGCGAACCATTTTAGCAGCACCCGCTACCGGTGACAAAAACAGGCACTCACCGAGCAAAAACGCAGTGTGCTAGTGCAACAATATTGCATTTGGAAGTGGCTCTTTTGTAGAATATAACTGTGGAGGAAGCACGAAAGGCGCTGAAAGTATTACGGCGGCATGGCTACCGCATAACCACACCGCGCCGGCAGGTACTGGCGGTGCTGGCTGAGGCGCAGCGCCCACTATCGCCGTACGAGATACAGGCGCTGCTTGAGCAAAGGGGAGAGCACCTCAATCATGTGACCATATACCGGGTGCTGGAGCTGCTCTGCTCTTTAAATTTAGCCCATAAGGTGTTGTTTGTCGGCGGCTTCGTCATCTGCAGCCTGGGCGATACCGGTGGCTGCCACCGCTTCGTGGTCTGCAAGGAGTGCGGTACGCTCAAGGAATATGCCAGCCAGGCGCTGTGCGACGAGGAGACGGTAATGGCTGAACGCCTGGGATTCCGCACGGAACAGCACTTTTCCGAGTTCTCCGGGGTGTGTGCCAGATGTCAGAAATGAGCCAGACAGAAATTACTGCCAGACCAGCGGGCATGGCGAAAAGGATAGCCCTGGAGCTAGCCAGGCATGCCCCGTTCACCGCATTTGGCGCCGTCACCGGCATCGTGCTCATGGTCGTCATCGTCCTGACAAAACTGCCAGCCGCCGTCTCTGAAGTGGCCTTCTATGTGCTCCACCCAGCCCACATACTGTTCAGCGCCATCGTGACCACCGCCATGTACCGCAAGTATAGACCGGGCAAGCTCTGGGCAGCGGTGCTCATCGGCTATACCGGCTCGGTGGGCATCGCCACCATCAGCGATTCTCTCATCCCTTACCTGGGGGCAGAGTCCCTCCGCGTCCAGATATCCCTGCACATCGGCTTCATCGAAAAATGGTGGCTCATAAACCCGGTGGCTTTTCTGGGGATTGCCATCGGCTACCTGAGACCGGTGACCAGAGTGCCGCATGCCCTGCATGTGCTGCTCAGCACCTACGCCTCATTAGCATATTTCACCGCCTTTGGCGTGGCACAATGGTTACCCCTGCTCCACTTCGTTTTCCTGTTCCTGTTCCTGGCGGTATGGCTGCCCTGCTGCTTCAGCGACATCGTCTATCCGCTGCTGTTCCTCAAAGTCAGCGAGGCTGAACACCACTAGGGTGCTGCCGACGCAGAGCTCTCACCTTAACCCCTGTCTCAAGGAGAGGTCAATAAGCAGACGCAGAGGGTGATGAGCGGCAAAGGGTAGACCTGTCTCTTTGACATACAATGAGGGCCGGTGTGCCACTGTCCATCACGGGGAATGGGGCTTTGCCACATGTCGCCGCTTATGCTATCCTGATTGCGGTTTGCCATCATGTCCACCGCGTTGACCAAGACCGAGCAAAGCGTAAAGCTGAGCCGCCAGAGCTGGTTTTCCAGGATAGCCCGACTTTTCGACAGGACAAGCATCGGCACCGATACCTGGGAGGAACTTGAGGAACTGCTCATCCTGGCTGACGTCGGTGTGACCACCACGCAGAGGCTGCTCGAGCGTGTCAGGGAACGGGCAAAGAGGGAAAAACTCAGCGATGGCAATGCCATCCGCGAAGCCCTGAAGCAGGAGATGGTGAGCATGCTCACGGTGCCGGCGCCCAGCCCACCACCGACGACCCCGCAAGTCCTGCTGGTGGTGGGAGTCAATGGCTCCGGGAAGACCACCAGCATCGCCAAGCTGGCTTTCAAGCTGAAAAGCGAGGGACAGAAAGTCATCCTTGCTGCCGCCGATACCTTCCGCGCCGCCGCCATTGACCAGCTAAAAGTCTGGGGGCAACGCGTGGGCGTTGACGTGATAGCCCATCAGCCCGGCGGTGACCCCGGGGCGGTGGTGTTCGATGCCATCGAGGCTGCGCGCAGCCGCAATGCCCAGGTGGTGATAGTGGACACCGCCGGCCGCCTGCACACCAAGTTCAACCTGATGGAGGAACTCAAGAAGATAAGGCGCATTATCAACAGGAGTGACACTGCTCTTACCACGCTGCTCGTGCTCGATGCTACCACAGGTCAGAACGGGCTGGCGCAGGCAAGACACTTCACCGAGGCTGTACAGGTGGACGGTATTTTCCTTGCCAAGCTGGACGGTACCAGCAAGGGCGGCATTGTGCTGGCGGTCTGCGATGAGCTGAAAATCCCCATCCTCTACATCGGCACCGGGGAGCAGCTGGACGACTTGGCACCATTCGACGCCAGGACATTCGTGGAAGCGATTTTCTCCGGAGGCGAGGGATAGAGTGTTCACTCTAACTATAGGCATCAGCCCGGTGCTGGTCCACCTCGGCGTCCTCGAAATCCGCTGGTACGGGGTGATGGTGGCACTGGCAGTAGTGGCAGTAATCGCCATTTCCCTGAGGGAAGCCAAACGCCGGGGCGTAGCCCAGGAACATATTTACAACCTGGCTGTATGGGCGGTGCTCGGCGGCATTATCATGTCCCGCCTGCTCCATGTGATAGACGAGTGGCAGTACTACGTGGCGCACCCCCAGCAGCTTATCAGCTTTGCCGGGCTCACCATCTACGGGGCGGTGCTGGGCGCGCTGATAGCCCTGGCGGTCTATGCCTGGGTGAAGAAGCTCTCCATCTGGCAGTTAGCCGACACCGTGGCGCCGGGGGCAATCCTGGGGCAGGCGGTTGGCAGGATAGGCTGCACCATAAACGGGTGCTGCTACGGGCTGGAGAACCCGCCTTGGTGGGCTGGGGCTATTGTATACACCAACCCGCAGCATGCCCTTCTGGGCACACCTGTGGGCGTGCCGCTGTACCCCACACAGCTCTACCACCTGGCGTGGAACCTTATCGGCTTCGCCGTGCTGTGGTCGCTGAGAAAGCGGCTGGCGCCCCCGGGTAGCCTGTTCTTGCTCTACCTAGCCATTTACGCTGCTGGCGACCTGGCCATCAGGTCGGTGCGCCAAGGTGTGCCGTTCCTCTTCGGCTTGCAACAGGCGCAGTTAATTGGTAGCGCCATACTCCTGGTGACCGTGCCCTGGCTTTGTGTCAGGATATGGCTGGCAAAGCGAAAGGCGGCTTTTCAGCCACCGTCCGATGCTAGTCCACAGGGTCAAAATCGAGGAGCTTGAGCCTTAGCCTCTGGGCACCGTTCCAGTCGTCGGCTATCAGGTTGTAGGCTATGTCAAGACGCGAGGTTATCTGCGAGGCAAGGCTGCCCAACCCGAAGCCGATGGCATCCCAGACCACGCCCGCCTGTCTCAACTTCAACTTCAGGTGGTCGCCCTGCTCGCCCACAACCGACCATTCCAGCACCTCCACCTCGCGGCTGACGAAAATGGGCTCGGGATTGCCACTGCCGAACGGGGCAAGCCTTTGTATCTGCTGATAGACATCGCCGCTGAACACGTTGAGGGGAACCTCGGCATCAACATCAATATGGGGGCGCAGGTCAACGCCGGCAAGCTGTTCCTCGGCGATTCTGAGCAGCCGCGCGTGTAGCGCTTCCAGTTTGCTGCGGTGCACGGTAAAGCCGGCAGCGCCGACATGCCCGCCGACATTGAGCAGCAGGTCACGGCATCTGTCCAGTGCCGCTATCAGATTGAATTCGGGGATGCTCCGGCCACTGCCGCGGCAGATATCGGGACCGACCTTAAGGAGTATCACCGGACGGTAAAATTCTTCAGCCAGCTTGCCCGCCACCAGCCCCATGACGCCCGAGGGGTAGTCCATACCCCCAGCCATCAACAGCGGCAGTGCCGTCCCCATGGCGAGCAATTGTTCCCTGACCCGAGAGAGGAGCTCGCTGGTCATCTTCTGTCTGCGGGCGTTCTTCTCCTCCAGGTCCCGTGCCAGCCTGGCTGCCTCTTCCTGACTCTGTGTCACCAGCAGGCGGTAGCTGGCGGCGGCATCGTCCAGCCTCCCTGCGGCATTGAGCCGTGGCGCCAGCACCCAGGAGATACTCTCCGAGGTCAGCCTTCCCGGCTGCAGCCCGGCACAACGCATCATCTCCTGCAGTCCGACGCGCTCGGTGTTGTTCAATAGCTCGAGTCCCCGCTTCACCCAGTAGCGGTTGTCGCCCAGCAGCGGCACCATGTCGGCCACCGTGCCCAGAGCCACCAGGTCGAGCAGGCTATTTAGCAATCTGTCTCGACCGCTCCCCTGCAAGAGCGCCTGCAGCAGCTTGAAAGCGACGCCCACACCGGCGAGGTCGGTAGCCCTGAAAGCGGAGTCCTCCCGCTTGGGGTCAATTACCGCCAGGGCTGGAGGAAGTTGCTCCGGTGGTACGTGATGGTCGGTGACGATGACATCCATCCCCAGCTTGTGGCATCTGGCCACCTCCTCGAAAGCGGTTATGCCGGTATCTGCGGTGACTACCAGGCTTACTCCCTCCTTACCCAGGCGCTCCAGCGGTGCTAGCTGCAGTCCGTAGCCGTCGCGGTAGCGGTGGGGGATGAACGGGATCACCTTGCCGCCAAGCGCCGAAAGCCCCAGCACCAGTATCGCAGTGGCGGTCACGCCATCGGCATCAAAATCACCGTAGACGGCTATCTTTTCGCCACGGAGCATGGCCTGATAGATGCGCCGCACCGCACGGTGTATATCGGGAAGCAGAAAGGGGTCGCCTTCCAGGCGCCTATCAATGCTGAGGAAGGCATCGATCTGGGAAGGCTCGGTGATGCCGCGGTTGTAGAGTAGCTGGACAACCAAAGGATGGACACCGGGCAGTTCAGTCCTTAACGGGATCCGAGGCAGTATCCTCCAGTGGGTCTGGCTCAAACCGGCGCCTCTGACATCTTTTACTCTTTATACCACATCGCCCCCGCGGGTGTAAATCTGAGGTTTGACCGTCAGCGACGGCGCAAATATAATGGGCACGGGGAGATGAACGGCGCAGTGAAGATTGCGTTTCATACGCTGGGCTGCAAGCTCAATCAGGCGGAGACGGAACAGCTTATGTGGCAGGCCGTTGCCAGAGGCTACCACATAAGTGCCGTTGAGGACGCCGATATTTGCGTGCTTAACACCTGCACGGTGACCCATATCGCTGACAGAAAGGCAAGACACCTGGTACGCCTGTGGCGAAAGAGGAACCCGCACGCCAGGATAATCACCACCGGCTGCTACGCACAGAGGGCAGCGCGGGAACTTGTGGACGCCGGTGCTGATATGGTCATCGGGAATGAGCAGAAGATGCGACTTCTGGACATCGTCGGTTTAGCCAACCACGCCGGCTGCGGTGGCCGACCGCAGTGGGTGGGGACGCAGCCCAGCCGGGTACGTAGCTTCATAAAAATCCAGGACGGCTGCAACACAGGCTGCAGCTACTGCATCGTGCCCCGGGTTCGGGGCAGCGAGCGCTCCCTGCCCGTAGAGACCGTAATCAGCGAAACCAAAGACAGGACCAGCCGGGGTTATCAGGAGATAGTGCTCACCGGTACGAAGATAGGCTCATATAGAAATGACGGTACTGACCTGGCAAAGCTGGTGCGCCTTATTCTCCGCGAGACTGCGGTCGCGCGCCTGCACCTTTCCTCGCTGCAGCCACAGGACATATCGCCGGAGTTGCTGGAACTGTGGCAGGACCCCAGGCTGTGTCACCACTTCCACCTCGCCCTGCAAAGCGGCAGCGATAGCGTGCTTAAGAGGATGGGACGCTGTTACCGTGTTGAGGACTACGCGAGGGCGGTAGAACTTGTCCGCCGGGCGGTACCGGATGCTGCCATCACCACCGACATCATGGTGGGTTTCCCGGGCGAGAGCGAGGCAGAGTTCGAGGAGAGCTACCTATTCTGCTCCGAAATGGATTTCGCCGCCATCCATGTCTTCCCCTACTCGCCGCGCCCGGGCACTCTAGCAGCAGAGATGCCGGCGCAGGTACCAGAAACGGTTAAGAAGGCGCGCAGCCAGAAAATGCTAGCGCTTTCGGCAAAGAGCTCGAAACGCTTCCGTAGACGCTTTCTGGGGAGGGAAATGATGGTGCTCTGGGAAGCCGAGGTCTCAATGGGGAGCGGCATCTACTCGGGACTGACACACAATTACATCCGCGTCTTCGCCCAGAGCGCCACGCCGCTCAGCGGAACCATGCTGCCGGCAAGGCTACTCCGACTCCATGAGGATGGCATCTGGGCGGAGCCTGTCTCAACGCAGAGCCGGTACTACCCTGCCATCCCTTCGCCCCTGTCCCGCTGCTGACGAAGAAAGTCCTCGACCTCCTTGATTATGCGTTCGGCGTCCTCCGCCCGTTCACTGGAAGGCGCAGGTTGGGATAAATACTCTTTTTCCAGCTTCTTGACGTAGAGCGCCAGCTCCTTGTTTTCAGCGAGGAGCCTGTCCAGCATCTCGCGAAGGTACTCGCTTGCCTGTTTCAGTTCTTCCAGGTCTACCTCCAGTCCCAGCATCTCGGAGAGTTTACCTGCCAGCGCCAGGCAGACCATGGGGTTAGCTTCCATCCGGATATAGAACGGGGTATGCCCCCAGAGGCTGATGGCCTCTTTCTCCAGCCGGGCACACTCCATCAGGAGCATGCTGTGGAAGCTGGCTGGCCCCTGATAGCCTATGGGCACAATGCCGAATTCCTCCAGCACTGCTGTCAACTCCCGGTTGTTGACCACGCCGGATATTCTCGGCGGCAACGTGTGAGGGACTCTGTCATATAGGCCACCCAGCGTGTAGATGCGGCGCACACCCATAATATCAGCGATATCGAGGATGAGGTCGCTGAACCTCTGCCAGTAGTGGTGTGGCTCCACCCCGTGGACAAGGATGAGGTCGTGCCCCGAGAGCCCGGCCTTCCAGTAGAAGAAATTGGCCCGCGGCAGTCTCAGCGACGCTATCACCCCATTCTCTATGGTAACCGTGGGGCGCAGCTCGGGGAAATTATAGAACTCGTCGGGGTTGACCTCGGCAAACCTGTTCGCTTCCAGCTTCCTCGCCAGATAGGCCACCGTGCCAGTGGCCACCTGGGCAGCATCAGCCCAGCCGGAAAGCGCCACCACCATGTCCGGCGCGTTCAATATGGGCCGTTCCAGGAAGATCACTGACCTCGATTCCATAACCTGCCCCAGTCACAGGACCGCTTTTGCTGTAGTGTTAAGTCTATCACAAACACCACTGCCAATTAAAAAGAGCCCACAAGGCCTGTCATCGTCAAGCCTCGCACGGCTAGGTATATTGACGGCTGTGCTATACTAGAGTGAACAGTCCCGGACTGACCACGGGCGCAATAGAGATATCACAGGCCAATGGGCAAGAGAACAAAGCTGATAGTTAACCCTGCAGCCGGCGCCGGCAGGACGCTGAAGAAATGGCCCCGAATCAAGCAGGAGCTGGAGCAACTGGGGGTGGACTTTGACTACGAAATCACCGAGGCACCGGGGCACGGTATAGAACTGGCCCAGTCAGCGGTGGAGGAAGGTTACGAGGTGGTGGTGTCGGTGGGCGGCGATGGTACACTCAATGAGGTAGTCAACGGCATCCACAACGCCGGCGGATTGGACAGGGTCGCAGTCGGTATTATCAACACCGGCACCGGTGCTGATTATATCCGCACCCTGGGTATCCCCCGGCACTACCGCCAGGCATGTCAGCGCCTGGCCAGCCCACAGGGCAAAGTGATAGTAGACCTCGGCGTTGCTGAATACCTGAACAAAGGAAGGCCGGCCAAGCGTCTGTTCGTAAATTTCGCCGGGCTGGGGTTCGATGCTGAGGTCGTCAGGGCTACCACGGAGAAGTTCAAAGCCCTAGGCGATATGCCTTCATACCTCATGGGACTGCTGACCACGCTGTTCACTTACGAAAACAGAGATGTCACCCTGGTGATTGATGGACAGTTTGGCTCCAGAAAGGTGTGCACGGTGATGCTGAACAACGGCAAGTACGCCGGCGGTGGGATGCTGCCAGCCCCGGGCGCCGACCCCGGCGATGGCTATTTCGATGTGCTGGTGATAGACGACATGACCAAGCCCGATTTGCTCATCTCGCTGCCCAGGATTTACCGTGGGACCCACCTCAGCCACCCCAAGGTAACGCTGACCAGAGCACGGGCGGTCGAAATACAGCCCTCGGTGGGCATGGCAGTGCAGGCAGATGGGGAACTGCTCGGGGAGGCGCCAGCCCGCTTCAGTATAATGCCAGCGGCGCTGACTGTGCTGGTTTAGGGCTGGATAGCGAATCCGGGCACCTTCCTCTTCACTTCATCAAGCGGCAATTCCCTCCCTTGCATATCAAATGCCCTCTCCCCTTCGGCGCTGACTATCAATACCGCCCACGGCTGCTTCACGGCAGAGAAGAGGACTCCGCCGCCAATAGAGCAAAAGTTGACACGCAGCTCCACTACGGGCAAGATGGTGATGGCACCGAGATGTACAGCCTTTTCCGCCCTGAACTCTATCCTCATCTCTTCCGAAACGAGCTCGCAAAAGCCCTGATGACCGGGGGCGAAAGCAAAAACACCGCAACAGGCAAGGCAAGCTGCAGGGGCCTCAAGCTCACCACAGCAGACACATGACCCCGGAGGATGCCATCATCACTGAACGATGGCTGAAGGTCCACATCATAGCCGAGGAAGAGGCGGAGAAAGGCTAGCGGCGATAGATAGGCAAGGAGGAGAGCGGTATCGGCAGGGCTGTCCAGTCCGATTTTGAGCCGGGCGACGACTTCCTTTAGCCTCAGGGTCTTAAGACAGCCCTTGACCAGCCGGAAAAACGCCTGCGGTAGCCCTTTGACTCCCCTCGCCCCGGCAAACGCCCTGACGATTTTGTCCGGCCTGCCGCCCCGGAGGACTGTGTTCATTACGGCGGCGCCGCTTTCCCACCTTAGCTCCCTCTTTATCAAGCCACACAACCAGGATAAAAGTAGCCTCGTACTGACGCCGTTGCCGAAATCCAGGCGCAAAGCAATTTCCGCAGGCAACCAGAGACAGAGGATGAAGAGCGCTGAGAGGCAGAGCAGGACGATGATGGCGAGCAAGCCGGCTACTCCTCTGGCTTGCTTTTACCTGCCCCCCATTTCTCGGCTATCTTTGCTGCAACATCGGGCAATGTTTCCGTGAGCTTCTCGATGGCTGATGCCAGACCTCCTTTAATCGGCTCTATCCTGGCACCATCCTTGTTGACCACGATGACAGCAATCGGCTTCACTCCGGCACCGCCGGCAGTGCCAGTGCCGCTGGTCTCCCCTTTCCCTTCAGCACCACCAGCCCCGAAGCCGACACCGATGCTAAGCAACGGGATAAGCGTGGTATCCCCCACGGTGATAGGCTCACCGACCACCGTCTTTGAGTCGAGCACCTTCTCTATTTGTCCCAGGGTCGCCTTAATTAGTTCCTCGACATCTGCCATCTATCGCCTCCTTATTTGTCACCCTTGGGCCCATTATACCACGGATGGAGGTTTAGGACGCACCTTTGACCCTGACATGGATTATTATGTCACCGGGAACGCCATCGGTCTTCTGACAGGCATTAGTCAGCTTGACCTTCATACCGTCCTTGATCCCGGCGGGGATTTTTACCTTAAGCCGCTTGCCCTTCCTCACCAGCACCTTTTCCACACCGCTGGCAGCCTGCTCCGGCGTTATTGTCAACTCGTAGTGGACATTCTGGCGCCGGGTCCTCTGCGCCTGTGCAGTCTGACGCAGTATTTGGTCAAGGTCAATGTCGCCAATGGTGCCGTATCTCACACCGCCGGGGCCTGTGGTGAAGACACGGAATGTGGCACCCCTGCCTTTCAGAAGCTCGCCGAATATCTCGTCGAGGAAGTCGAAGCCCAGACCGGCGCCACGAAACTCACGCAGTAGGTCCTCAAAGGTCGTCCGGGTTGTGGCACTGCTAAAGATATCCCCCGGCGCGCCCACCGTGCCGAACTGGTCGTACTGACGTCTCTTCTCCGGGTTCCCCAGTACGGCATAGGCCTCATTTATCTCCTTGAACTTCTCGTTAGCCCACTTTTCCCGCCCCGGGTTACGGTCGGGATGGTACTGCATCGCCAGCCGCCGATAAGCCTTCTTTATCTCCTCGTCGCTGGCATTGCGCGGCACACCCAGAATCTCGTAATAGTCTTTGGCCATGTCCCAACCCTCAATCAGCCTTCAGCCCCAGAGTAGTTCACTTTTCTGCGTCCGGCTTCCCTCCTGTGCTCCGCGAGCGGTCACGCAGCCAGCGGTGGAGCTCATCCAGCGCCGGCGGTGCTACACTGAAAACGTCCACACCCTTAGGAAACTGTACCATGTGCCCCTCACGGATAAACAGCACCCCCACTTCCCCGTCAGCCAGCGTATCGTCTATCCTCTTGCTGATATGCTCATACCTCTTCCGCGCTGCCTCTATGTAGAGCTCGGAGACCTTCTGCAGCGCAGCTTCACTGGCTAACCCTATGAGTAGACACCTCTCCCAGTCCATACACTCAGCGGCCAGTTCCTTGTCCTCCAGAGCCTCAAACCGGGCACCGTCCTGGCATTTCTGCCTGGCAATCTGGCAGCTGCGCGGGCTCAGCTTTTCCAGCAGCTTCAAGCCATCTTCACCACCGCTGCTGATGGACTCGTGATAGACGCAGGTGACCTTCCCCAGCTTCGACTCCAGATTGGCAATATGCTCCTCCACCTGCCTCCAGTAAAGCTCGAATTTCTCCGTGTATTCCGCGGGGGCGTCGGGAAATGAATACACCAGCGGGACGAGGAAAAGTCGCCTCCCCGCCTTGAAGCTCTCCACTTCAGGTTTGGTTATCCTGCCCAGCTCTTGAGCCATTGCCTATCTTTACAGTTTACCACACCTGGCAGACTGGGATAGAGTGTGAGTGCCAATTTGCAGTAGCTAGATATGCGCTGTCACGAAGTCCTTTAGCGCCCTGAGGTAGCGCTCCATGCCGCCGGCAAAGATGGTGTTATGGTCAACACCGGGGATGACCACCATGTGCTTGTCCTTTGCCCCGATATTGCGGTACAGCGATTTCCCTTCCTCCAGAGGGACAATGCTGTCGTACTCCCCATGAATGACCAGAGCTGGCAAGCGGATGTCGCGGGCGATGCGCACGCCGGAGGGCTCCTCGGGCAGGGCAATGCCCAGAGACTTGAGAGGGAACCCAAGGTAGGAGAGCAGGTTGAAAATGTTGACAAACCCGCTCTCGATGATAACGCCGTTGAGTTCGCTCTGGTAGTGATAGGCCAGTTCAATGGCTGAGACACTCCCTAGCGAGCGCCCCATGATGAACAGCTTTCCCGAAAAGCCATTGTCCTTCAGCACTTTTTTGAAGCCGGCAAAAATGTGGTGGGCGTCTGCAATCATGTTGCTTAGCGTGGGACTGCCATCGCTCCTGCCATAACCCCGGTAGTCGGCGACAAACAGGTTAAGCCCAATGCCATTGAAGATGGCGCCGATATCGGCGTAGTCGCTAGCCAGTTCGCCGTTGCCGTGAAAGAACAGGATATTGGGGCAGTTCTTGCTGGCGAAGTAGAAGGAGAACGACACCGATATGCCGTCAGCCACGGGAACGGAGCCAGACATGACATTGGCGGCTGGTAATGCAGGCAAGAAGTCGCGGCGGGGATAGAAAACGAACTGCAGAACCTCCGGCCTGTCCAGAGAGGAAAGTTCAGGCCATGGCTTGGCTATACCTTCTTCAGACATTGTCCCCGGCATCTGCATCAACGGACCCGAATAACCTCACCGCTAACATCTTCAGCGATGGTGACGATGCCGAACGACTGGAACCCGGGACCGGGGTTGAAGAAGAAGATGCCGCCGATTTTTTCACATTTCGCCCAGTGGCTATGTCCGAAGAGTATTATGTCCACATCATCGAACAGCGACCGTACCCTCTGTTCGATACCCAGCGGTGCCCCCCAGCCGTGCACCACACCCACCTTCTTCCCAGCAACAACAAACAGCTCCTTCTCAGGAAGAGCTTCCTTTACCGCAGCCGAGTCCATGTTGCCCCTCACCGCCTTCACTTCGCTCAAGCGCCGCAGACCCTCTAACAACTCGATGCCAACGAAATCACCGCAATGAACGATCAGGTCAACACCGCCGAGCCCCTTTATAATCTCGGGATGCAGCTCTTCAATTCGCTGCACATGCGTGTCAGAAAGCACACCGATCCTCATAATCTACCCCCGACTTCAGGCAAATCTTTCAGGGCTATATGCCAAGGGAAACCGCGGAGCGCCGTAAAGGCGCTATCTCTTGAGGCTGTGAACGAACTCATCGATAGCCCTGTTCACCTCTTCCGGTCTTTCCAGAAAGACAAAATGGGTGGCGCCCTCAATGACAACAAGCCTGGCGCCCTCTATCTTGTCAACCAGGTAACGAGCATACTTCAGCGGAGTCATCACATCCTCCGTGCCGGAGATAACCAGCGTTGGCACCTTGATAAGGTGCACCTTGTCCATGACATCGAAGCGGTCACAACACCTGAACCCGTTCAGCCGGGCTGCCACGCCGATGCTGACCACATCGTTAACTATCATTTCCCTGACTTCTTCAGGAACGGTGCTATAGAACGGCTCTACCAGCTTTCTTGCCTCTTCTGGTGACGCATCCAGGGCATTCTCCATCGCCTGAAGGAAGTCGGGTCTGACACGGAGTCTAGCACCGGTGGCGATGAGGACGAGCCCGCTGAGTTCGTCGGGGTAGTCCAGGGCATATCTCTGGGCTATGGCGCCGCCCATGGAGTGGCCGATTATCACCGGCTTTTGGTACCCCCTGCCCTGGATGTAGTCATGAAGCCACTCAGCATACTGCTCAATGCTGGTGAACGGCTTATCGCCCGAACGGTTCGGCAATGTGACGGCATCGGAGTCAGGAAAATACTTTGTCTGGTAATACCAGACGCGCCCGGTATTGCCAGCACCGTGAACAAACACCAGCTTCATAGCTAGACCGCCTTTCCGTCCTTCAAAGCTACTTCCAGTGCCTTGTCAATGTCTTCAGCGAAGATGAAGTTCAGTTCCTGCTTGATCTGGGCTGGCACTTCTTCCAGGTCCTTCTCGTTTTCCTTGGGCAAGACCACCTTCCTGATGCCTGCGCGATGTGCTGCCAGCACCTTCTCCTTTATCCCACCCACCGGCAGCACCTTGCCCCTGAGGGTTATCTCGCCGGTCATAGCGATCTCCCGGTTAACCGGGCTGCCGGTAAGTGCTGAGATCAAAGCCACCGCCATGGTGATCCCTGCCGAAGGGCCGTCCTTGGGTATGGCACCAGCAGGCACATGAATATGGACATCTTTTTTCTCGTAAAAGTCCTCGGGTACCCCCAAGGCGCTAGCTTTAGAGCGCGCATAGGTGAGCGCTGCCTTTGCCGACTCCTGCATCACGTCGCCCAATTTGCCGGTAAGGATGAGGTTGCCTCTGCCCGGCACCAGCGCGGCCTCGACGAAAATAACATCGCCACCCACCGGTGTCCAGGCCAGCCCAGTGGCTACCCCGACCTCGTCCTTTCTCTCCGCTACCTCGTGCAGGAATTTCCTCACTCCAAGGTATTCCTGCAACTTATCAGGCGTCACCACCACCCGCTCATCAAAGCCTTCAGCCAGGCGTCTGGCAACCTTGCGGCAGATGGCACCTATCTCGCGCTCCAGGTTTCTCACCCCTGCCTCGCGGGTATAGTTTCGGATAATGGCCAAAATGGCCTCGTCGCTTATCTCCAGCTTTTCCGTGCTGAGACCGTTCTCCCTTAACTGTCTGGGGATGAGGTATTTCTTGGCGATCTGGAGCTTTTCCTGCTCGGTATAGCCGGGTAGCTCCAGAATTTCCATGCGGTCGCGCAGCGCCGGCGGGATGGTATCGGTGATATTCGCCGTAGTTATGAACATCACTTTGGACAAGTCAAAGGGCACATCCAGATAGTGGTCCACGAAGGCATAGTTTTGCTCCGGGTCAAGGACTTCTAGCAGGGCGGCGGATGGGTCACCCCTGAAATCAGCCCCCACCTTATCTATCTCATCAAGCATGAAGACGGGGTTGTTGGACTCAGCCCGACGCAATCCCTGTATTATCCTACCAGGCAAGGCGCCGACATAAGTGCGCCGGTGCCCCCTTATGTCGGCCTCATCGCGGACACCACCCAGGGAGATACGTACAAACTTCCTCCCCAGAGCGCGGGCAATGGACTGCCCTACAGATGTCTTACCTGTACCTGGCGGTCCTACAAAACACAGGATGGGACCTTTCATATCCGGCTTCAGTTTACGCACCGCCAGATAGTCGAGTATTCTTTCTTTGACTTTCTCCAGATTATAATGGTCCTCGTCCAGCACCTGAGCCGCTTTGGCGATATCCAGATTGTCCTCGGTGCTCTTCGACCAAGGCAGGCTGATAAGCCAGTCGAGGTAGGTGCGTGATACGGTATATTCAGCAGCTGCCGGCGGCATCTTTGCCAGTCGGTCCAGCTCCCGCTCTGCCTCCTTCTGCGCCTCGGGGGGCATGTTCGCCTCGGCTATCTTCTGCCTCAGCTCATTTATCTCCATCGTACGCTCATCAAGCTCGCCAAGTTCCCTCTGGATGGCTTTCAGCTGCTCGCGGAGGAAATATTCCCGCTGTGCTTTCTCCATCTCCTGCTTCACCTGCGACTGGATCTTGCTCCCCAGCTCCAGAACTTCCAGCTCGCGATTGAGATACGTGGTCAGCTTCTTTATCCGCTCGGTAACATCCAGCGTTTCCAGGATCTCCTGTGCCTCCGCAGGCTTGAGACTGATATGGGCGGCGACGAAATCAGCCAGGGTGCCCGGCTCAGGTATGTTCATGGCAGCTATGCTGAGCTCGGCCGGCAGATTCGGCGCGAGCTCCACAGCCCTCTGGAAAAGACCGAGCAGGTTCTTGGTAAGAGCTTCCAGCTCAGTGGTCCTCTCCACTTTGTCTTCGAGAACCTCTATCTTCGCTTTCAGGTAGGGCTCGACCTGCGTTATCTCCTTAATCCTGGCGCGAGAGATGCCCTGAAAGAAAGCCCGGATGGAGCCATCGGGGAGCTTGAACATGCGGGCGATAACGGCTACTGTGCCCACAGAGTACAGGCTCTCGGGCAGCGGCTTATCCGAGTCAGGGTGCTGGGCAAAGAATCCGACGAACTTGTCTTTGCTTGCTGCCTCGTCTATGAGCTTAACCAGCTTCTCGTCAGCTGTACCCAGCGGGATTATGATGGCTGGATAGACCACAGTTTGCCCGCTGGGAAAGATGGGCATCTCTTCGGGTATGCGGAACCTCTCCTTAGTCCCTTTCTCTTCCTCTCTTACTTCCATATCCTCTCCTCGCCAAAAACGCTATTCGCCTTTTATATCGACCCGCCGCTTCACCGCAACCTTAACTTTAGGCAAAACCACTTCCAGAAAACCGTTCTCGTAGAAAGCCTTCGTTTTCTCCACCTCGACTGCTGCCGGCAGCGTCACCCTGCGCTCAAAAGGTCCCCATAGGATCTCCATCTGTGTATAGCTCCGGCTGATGCCCTGCTTCACGTCCTGACGCTCGCCCCTGACGACAAGTTCCTTTCCGTCCACCTCGACTTCTATCTGGTCCTCCTTAACGCCAGCGAGCTCGAAAAGCGCCACCACTTCGTCAGCGGTCTCAAACACATCTACGGCCGGCGCCCATGTCCGTGGCGAAAACCTTACCGCCGGAGGCTTACGGCTGGAAAAATTGTCCAGCAGTCGCCCCATCTCGTGGTGCAAAGTGACCACGATTTCCGTCCAGTCGCTCCTGAGTTCCACCATTTTTTTCCTCCTTGCGGCCTTAGCCGTGAAAAACAGCCCCTATAATTATAGACTAACCAGGAGATAAACTTCGAACCAAACTACGGTTCTAGCCGAATATGCCCAGCAAGCCCTGGCGGATCATCTTGATGGCTATTGCCGCCAAAAACAGGCTCACCACTTTGGATACCGCGCTGACACCCCCCTTCCCCAGGAAAACCACCACGCGGTTAGCCTGGGCAAACAACACCCAGGCAATAGCCAGATTGATGACGAAGGAGACGACGACAATGACCAGCGAATACTGGTCAATGAGGATGAGCAGTGTGGTGAGCACTGCCGGACCGACCACCAGCGGTGTACCCAGGGGGACTACACCGAGTAACTCCGCCCCCATCGAAGCCTGGGCTTCTATCATCCTGCCCGCAGTAATCTCCTTCACCGCCAGAATCAGCAGGACCAGACCGCCAGCCACCAGAAAATCAGCTACCTCGATGCCCAGAAAGAGAAAGATGCCTTTACCTATGGCCACGAAGCCCAGTCCCAGCCCCAAGGCGGTCAACATCGCCAAACGCACCACCCTGCGCCTTTCATGCGGTCTCATGTCCTGCATCAGGGGCAACAGAATAGGCAGCGTGCCCACAGCATCCATGGCCACAAAAAGAGGTACAAAGGTGAGACCGAACTCCTGGAGGAGATGAACTATCTTTTCCATCAGCGCAAAGGGTGGGCCTACTCTCCTTCTTTATTTTCCGGCCGGTAAATGCAAGCCACCGAGGCCACTCTGTCGTCAGGCTCAAGCCTCTTCAGGTGCACGCCGAGCGTAGCCCTCCCCTGGCAGGCAATCTCCTCGCCGACAGGGATGCGGATGGCACTGCCTCTGGAAGAAATGATGATGATGTGCTCCGAAGGAGCTACCACTCTTGCTGCGATAAGCTTGCCGGTCTTCTCATTGAGCCGGTGTGCCATTACACCCTTGCCGCCGCGGCGGTGCAGGGGAAAATTCTTCATCGGCGTGCGCTTGCCGAAGCCCTTTTCGGTTACGGTAAGCAGGTCTGCCCCGACATTTACCGTGACCAGCGCCACCACGCAGTCACCGGCGCCGAGCCTGATACCCCTCACCCCACCACTGGTCCGCGACGTAGGTCTTATGCCTTTCACAGCAAACCTGATTGCCTGCCCGTTGCGGGTCACCAGCATGACCTCATCCTTATCGCTGACGATGTCCGCCCCTACCAGTTCCTCCCCGCTCCGCAACTTCATGGCGATGATGCCACTGCTGCGCACCGAGGCAAAACTCTCCACCCTGGTCTTCTTCACCATACCCATAGAGGTAGCCATGACTATAAAAGCACCATCGGGCAAGGTTCTCGCCGCCACAGTTGCGGTCACCTGCTCCTTGGGGTCAATCGATATCAGGCCGGCTAGCGCCGTACCCTTGGTGGCCCTAGAGGTATCCTGAGGGATATCGTAGACCTTGAGTTTGTACATCTTGCCGCGGTTGGTGAACAAGAAGAGGTCATCGTGGGTGTCAGCCACCACACAGTGCCTCACCATGTCGGTATCGCGGGTCACCATACCGGTCACGCCCACTCCACCGCGATGTTGTTTCTGGTAGGCGGATACCGGAGTGCGTTTGATGTAACCTTGCTCGCTGACCGTTATTACCACGTCCTGGTGCGGGATGAGGTCCTCTTCATGGAACTCCTCGACCTCCTCGCTGCTCACAGTAGTACGCCTCTTATCGCCGTATTCCTTCTTCAACTCCATAACGTCCTGCTGGATGAGGAATAGTATCTTCTTGGGGTTGGCCAGCAGGTCTTCAAGATAGGCGATGTTCTTCACCACCTCGCCGTACTCTTCCATCACCTTTTGTTGCTCCAGACGTGCCAGACGGCGCAGTTGCATATCGAGTATCGCCTGAGCCTGAGCCTGAGAGAGTCCAAACTTCTCCATCAAACCGGTCCGGGCTGACTCCACGGTCTCCGCCTTGCGGATGGTCTGCACGACCTCATCAAGATGGTCAAGGGCAATCCTGAACCCTTCGAGGATATGCGCCCTTTCCTTCGCTTTCTGCAGCTCAAACTGAGAGCGGCGGGTGATGACCTCGCGGCGGAAGTTTATGTAACAGTTCAGCGCCTCCTTCAAGCTGACCACCTGGGGCTGTCCGTCAACCAGTGCCAGCATATTGATGAAGAAGGCCGACTGCATTGCGGTGTACTTGTAAAGATTGTTTATAACCTTGCCCGCTTGAGCATCCTTGCGCAGCCCGACCACTATCCTCATGCCATGCCTGTCCGACTCGTCCCTGACCTCGGCGATACCCTCGATACGCCTTTCCCGTGCCAGCTCGGCTATCTTCTCCACCAGCGCCGCTTTGTTCGTCTGGTAGGGCAGCTCGGTTATGATGAGGTTGTGGCGTCCGCTCTTGGTACTCTCCTCGACTATCCTCGCCCTGACCACCACCTTCCCCTGGCCGGTGGCGTAGGCATTCCTTATCCCCTGCCCCCCGAGGACGATGCCACCGGTAGGGAAATCGGGCCCTTTTACAATTTCCAGCAACTCGTCTATATCAGCCTCGGGGTTCTCGATGAGATAGCTGATGGCATCGCATATCTCAGCCAGGTTGTGGGGCGGGATATTCGTCGCCATGCCCACAGCGATTCCGGATGAGCCGTTGACCAGCAAATTGGGCAACCTGGCGGGGAGCACCACAGGCTCCTTCAAACTATCATCGAAGTTAGGCATAAAATCTACGGTGTCCTTATCTATATCTACCAGCATCTCCTCGGCGATCTTCGCCAGCCGCGCCTCGGTATAGCGCATCGCTGCTGGTGGGTCGTCATCCATGCTGCCGAAGTTGCCCTGTCCGTCAATGAGCGGGTAGCGCATGGTAAAGTCCTGCGCCATGCGCACCATCGCCTCATATACCGGTGCATCCCCATGGGGATGGTACTTACCCAGCACCTCGCCGACTATGCGGGCACTCTTCTTGTAGGGACTGTTATACCTCAAGCCGAGCTCGTCCATGGCGTAGAGAATGCGGCGTTGCACCGGTTTGAGACCGTCTCGTACATCGGGGAGGGCACGAGAGACTATTACGCTCATGGCGTAATCGAGGTAGGAGCTTTTCATCTCCTCCTCAATAAGCACCGGCTTTATCACACCAGCTTCCATATTCTCTACTCCTGACAAGAAGCGGGAAATGGCTTATTGCTCTTCAAAGAAGGACTCATCGATTAGGGGCTCTTCTTCGGGGGGCACGCCTTCAAATATGGAGAAACCGTCGGGCAGTAGCTCGCCCTCCTCTATCTCCATCGGCTCAACCTCTTCAATCCCCTCTTCCTCGGCCTCACCGCGGAGCAAACTCTCCTTCACATGTGGCTGGAAGCCCTCCATGGCTTTGACAGGGAAGGAAGGACGACCCACCTGACTGGGATGCTGATATGTCTCCCTGATCATGACTTTAACGCCATGGGTATCAATGCTGACGATGGCACCAGCATACCTGTTACCGCCCATCATCAGCCTGGCAAGGCGAAGTCCATGCGGCGGTTCCACCAGCCCCAGATATTCACCGTGCTCATTCTCGGCAATGAGCTGTTGCCCCTTGACCTTCAGAATTACCTGGTCACCCGGCGCCATTTTTGCCAGAACTTCCTTCGTCCCCAGCTCACGAAGTCCGACAATCCCCGTCTTCCCCATCTCGCTAATGAACAACCCTGGCGAGACCTCGTGGCGCTCTTCTTTAACCTCGACTTTGGTATCAGGTAACAGCGACAGGCGCTGAAGGTTCTTGTGTGCGATGGAATTGTTGGGGTCAAGTTCAAGCACTTTGGCGTAAGCCTGCTTGGCTTTGGCATACTCGCCCAGCTCCATATATGCCCTGCCCAGACGATTATAGGCATCCACATCGGTAGGGAAGAGCTCGATGATGCTCTGGTTCACCGCCACCGCTTCCTGCCAGCGGTTCTGCATTGCCAGAGCTATTGCTTCCTGACTTGCCCGACGCCTTATTTTAGCTTTATCCTCTTCGCGGTCCGGCATATCCCTCCATCTCCTCTGTAATCGTTATATTTTACCGCAGCTAATGTGACAAAAAAAGCACCGTATGTCAAGAGGTTGTGCGGGAAAATCCTTTTTGACATAGCCAGCCGCACCGTGCTACTCTGTAATCACCAACACACCATGAAGGAGCGTTCAAGTGAGAGACCAGATAGAAAGTGTGCTTAAGAAGATAAGACCGAGCTTGCAAGCCGACGGCGGCGATGTGGAGCTGGTGGACGTGAAGGATGGCGTGGTGAGCCTGAAACTAAAGGGGGCCTGCGCCGGCTGCCCGATGTCAACCATGACGCTGAAGAACAGCATCGAGCGCATCCTGAAGCAGGAAGTGTCCGGCGTAAAGGAAGTGGTCTCCGTCTGACGCTAAAGCTGCGCTTTTTCCAGCTCGAACGCCTTGTGCAGTGCCCGCACCGCGTCCTTCACCCTGTCCTCGGAGATGATACAGGTAATTCTTATCTCCGAGGTGGTTATCAGTTGTATGTTGATTCCCTGCTCGGAGAGGGCGCGGAACATGGTGGCGGCATAGCCCGGTGCTCCTTGCATCCCCGTACCGACGATACTGACTTTAGCTAGAGTGGCGTCGCTGACGCATTCCTTGGCCCCGATGGACTTCGCTACCTCCTGAACGATGGGCATCGCCTTGTCCAAGTCGCTGCGTGCCACAGTAAAAGTGAGGTCAGTGATATTATTGATGCTGGCATTTTGGACGATGGTATCCACGCTGATATTGGCTTTAGCCAGAGGTTCGAAGATGGCTGCGGCTATGCCAGGTCGGTCTGGCACCCCGACCACGGTTATCTTTGCCACATTAACATCGTGAGCAATACCTCGGACCCTGTTCCTTACTTCCATTTCAGTCCCTCCGTGAATCAAAGTACCGCGGGCATCGGAGAAGCTGGAAGCTACCAGGATGGGCACCCTGTACAGTTGCCCCAGCTCCACAGCCCGGGAATGCATTACCTTGGCACCCAGAGTTGCCAGCTCGAGCATCTCCTCGTAGCCAATTTCCTTCAGCTTACGGGCTTCGGGTACTATGCGCGGGTCGGCGGTGTAGACACCTTCAACATCGGTGTAGATTTCACACCTCTGTGCCTTCAAAGCTGCTGCCAGTGCTACCGCTGTGGTATCGGAACCCCCACGCCCCAGGGTAGTGACATCCATATCCCTGGTAACGCCTTGAAAGCCGGCCACAATGACTATGTTTCCTCTCTCCAACTCTCTCACCACCCGCTTGGGCTCAAGGCGAAGTATACGGGCTTTACTGTGCACGGTGTCGGTCTCTATCCCTGCCTGGGCACCGGTGAGACTAACCGCCTTGTAGCCGAGATGGTTCAGGGCCATAGCCATTAGCGCACAGGAGACCACTTCGCCGGTGGAAAGCAGCAGGTCGAGCTCACGCTCGGGAGGACTCGGGTTTACCTGCCTGGCTAGCTGGATGAGTTCATCGGTGGTGTCGCCCATCGCCGAGACTACCACCACCACTTCGTTACCTTCGTCCCTGGTAGCGGCGATGCGCCGCGCCACATTCCTTATCTTTTCGGCATCAGCCACCGAGCTGCCACCATATTTCTGTACTACTAAAGCCATCGGTCACCCCTGAGTAATTTTGCCATAATATTATAGCCCGGCTCGACAAAAATACCAGCGCGCCTGGCTTCAGCCTCGCTAAAACGCACCGCGCCATTCGGAGAAAAGCCGACTCCCCAGACCACAAAGGGTACTGGCTCGTCGCTGTGCGTCCGAATCTTTATCGGTGTGGGATGGTCCGGAAGAACCAGCGCCCTGATTTCGCCACGTAAGCGGCGTATTCGCCCCACCATTTCCTGGTCCACCTTCTCGATGGCAGCTACCTTTTCCTTTACGGACCCGGCATGGGCTGCCTCGTCGGGGGCCTCCACATGGATAGCCACCAGGTCGAAGGCTTCCAGCGCTTTAAGCGCTTCCTCGGCCTGAGCTGCGTAGTCATTGTCCAGACCGTCGGTGACGCCGGGGATATCGAGGACTCTCATCCCTGCCATCTGCGCCAGCCCCCGGAGGAGATCCACCCCCGATGTCAGAGCGCCATCCAGTCCATACGCTTCCCGGAAAGGTGGCATGTCGGGTATCTGTCCCGCACCCCAGAAAAGCCAGACCATAGTAGCCGGCAGCTCTCCTCTTTCCCGTCGTCGCCTGTTGACCTCGTGTTCCTCGAGCACCGCCCGAGAACGCATCATCAAATCCGTCAAAAACTCGCTACCTTGCCCCTTAGGCAGATAATTGGCTATAGGCTGGTCGGGAATATCATGCGGTGGCGTGCACTGGGCAAGCAATGTCTCCGGTCTCCCTTTTATCTTACATATGTGGCGATAGCGGACGCCAGGATAGAAACTGACCTCGGGGCCGCCGAGCTTCTCATTCAGGGCGGAAACAAGCAATCTCGCCTCTTCGGTGCTGATGTGCCCTGCACTGTAACTCCGCATCCTCCCGTCCTGCACCGTGACCAGATTGCAGCGGAAAACGACCTCGTCCTTGCCAATGGGCACTCCCAGGCTCCTGGCCTCGATGGCGCTCCGGCCACGGTAATAGACACGGGGGTCATAGCCCAGAACGGACATGCAGGCGCAGGCACTGCTCGGCTCCATCCCCTCGGGCACGGTTCGCACCAGTCCCACTACACCTTCCTTCGCCATGGCATCGAGGTTGGGGGTGCGCGCCAGTTCCAGACAGGTCTTACCACCGTATTCTTCAAGTCCCCAGCCCGCAGCACCATCAATTATGAGCACGACATACTTCACAGCCAATAGTGTACAATCCTTGCCCTGAGAATTAAAGCCGCTTATAATATGGGGCGCGGGGCGTAGCGCAGCCTGGTAGCGCGCAGCGTTCGGGACGCTGAGGTCGGAGGTTCAAGTCCTCTCGCCCCGACCAGACTATTTCAATTTAGCTTTCGCCTCCTCCCACAAAGAGTTTTGTTCGTCCAGGGAAAGGCTGCTGAGCTCAACGCCTCGTTCCCGGCAAACCTGTTCCATGTACCTGAAGCGCTGACAGAAGCGCTGGTTGGCAGAACGCAGCGCCGTCTCGAGGTCTATGTCCAGTCGGCGAGCTATGTTGGCCAGCGTGAACAACAGGTCGCCAAATTCCCTCGCCCTCTCCTCGGGGCTCGAAGCCCGCTTTATCTCAGCAACCTCCTCCACCAGCTTGTCCAGAATGTCATCGGCGTCCTCCCAGTCGAAGCCAACCGCCGCCGCGCGGCGCTGGACTGATTGGCTGTACGCCAGAGCCGGCATTGTCTCGGGGACTCCCGAAAGTAGGGACTCTTCCGCCCCTCTTTCCTCCCGCTTCAGTACCTCCCAGTTGAGCTCCACCTCTTTAGCCCCGGTAACCATTTCACCGCCAAAGACGTGGGGATGACGGCGAACCAGTTTGCCCGCTATACCCGCCACCACATCATCAATATCAAACTGCCCCGACTCCGAGGCTATCTGCGCATGGAGCATAATCTGCAGAAGCAGGTCGCCAAGCTCCTCACACAGCTTCTGATAGTCCCCCTTCTCAATGGCGTGCAGGACTTCGTAGCATTCCTCGACCAGGAACGGTTGCAGGGAGGTATGTGTCTGCCTTTTGTCCCAGGGACAGCCCTCGGGGCTCCGCAGCCGGGCAACTATGTCCCGTAATGAGGCGAAATCGTAACCGCCGGACCGTTCTTGTGACAATCTAACTCTCGATAGAATGAAATACCACTCGCATTATAATCTGGAAAACGCCGATCAGCAACGGTCTTCCGCACAACAACTATTCGTTAGCGGGACTTCTTACGACGACAGCCACTATCTGCTGCGCCCCATGCCCAAGGCAAGAAGGACGAAGTAGAAGAGCTGTGCTACCGCCTGTAGAGTGGCTGCTACATAGGTGAGAGCAGCGGCTGAAAGGACGGCGCTGGCACCCTGCTGCTCCCGGGGGCTGACTAGCCCACTGGAAAAAAGCATCTGTCGTGCCCGCCTGCTGGCATCGAACTCCACAGGCAGGGTCACCAGACTGAATACCACCGCCAGAGAGAATAACAATATGCCAGTCCACATCACCGTCATGCCAAACCTGGCCCCCAGCCCGGCAAGGATGAGACCCAGCAGGACAAACACAAAACCGAGGTTGCTGCCCACGCTAGCTGCAGGCACCAGCGTGCTCCGCACCCTGAGAAAGGCATAGCCTGTCTTGTCTTGAATGGCATGCCCCACCTCATGGGCCACGATGCCCAATGCCGCCACTGAAGGTGTGTTGGCAACGGCCGGGGACAGGCGTAATACCTTCTTCGCCGGGTCATAGTGGTCACCCAAACGCATCCTGGTGCCTTCCACCCGAACATTGGTCAGACCGCTATTCCGCAGAAGCAGCTGGGCGGCCTCGGCGCCAGTAAGACGCTGTGAGTTCATCACCTTGGAGTACTTGTTAAACGCCGACTGCACCTTGAACTGTGCGTACAGCATAAAGATAAAAGGAGGAAGCATGATGATGAACCACAACGGGTCAAACAAGAACATATCGCATCAACCTCCTTTTATGTTATAATTTTACAGACTAAGTTCCTGCAAGTCAAAGCAATTTGCTCCCGATAAAAGTGCGGTGCCCATGGATAAACTCGTCCGCTGACATCTGCCTTTTCCCCTCAAGCTGCACGGTGACAAGGCCAAGGACACCTTTGCCCGTGCCCACACCCACTTTCACCGGGAGACCCGCGGGCAATGCCACCACCTCGCCCGGCTCGACATGCAGCTCCACATCGAGTGGCACCACCTTACAGACCTTGAGCCGCTTTCCTCCCCACCAGGTATAGCTACCGGGCCAGGGCTCGAAGGCCCTCACCCGCCGCCACAGCTCGGTTGCCGAGAGTTGCCAATTTATCCTGCCATCGTCCTTGTCGATGGCCCTGCTGTAGGTCGCCTGACTTTCGTCCTGGGCTTTAGCTGCTATTTTGCCCTCGACCCATAGGGGTACAGTCTCGATTAATAACTGTGCGCCGATGTTCGCCAGCCTGGAAATGAGGGAGCCTGTGGTATCGTCCTCCAGTATGGGTACTTCGCGCTGATTAAGGATGGGACCGCTGTCCACGCCCTCGTCCAGCAACATGATGGTCACCCCGGTGACGGCATCGCCGCTCAATATGGCCGCTGCCACCGGCGAGGGGCCCCTGTGTCGGGGCAACAGCGAGGGATGGACATTCAGGCAGCCGAACCGGGGTATCGCCAGAACTTCCGGTGGCAAAAGCTTGCCATAAGCCGCCACAACAACCATCTCTGGACCGATATCGCGCAGGCGTTGAATTTCCACAGGGTCCCGCAGGCTTTCGGGCTGAATGACCTGCAGTCCCAACGACAGCGCCGCCTGCTTTACAGGGGATGAGACCAGCCGCTGTCCTCTCCCCGCCTTCCTGTCCGGTTGAGTGCAAACCGCAACCACCTCATACCCTTCCTCCACAAGCGCCCGCAGACTGGGAACAGCGAACTCGGGCGTTCCCATAAACGCAATTCGTATCCGCACCGCAAAATTTTAACATTTCCGCCCCTTATGTCAAAAACACCCTTGACACCCCAAGAAGGCGGTGTGGTAACTTTTTTAGGGATGTTTTGGGGTTACCACAAGGACTCTCCCACCCGGCCCCATTGATTGACGAGCAACAAGGATCTGCGCTGAATGTTTTTCTACTACTGGTATGTTGACTGATATGCCTCAAAAAATCTGGCAAAGCGCCCTAGAGCAACTTCAACTGCAGGTAAGCAAAGCTAACTACGAGACCTGGCTCAGCGACACCAGAGGTGTAGAGTTCAGCCAAGATACCTTCGTAGTGGCGGTACCCAGCATATTTGTCGCCGAGTGGCTGCGGGAGCGCCTTTATTCTCTAATCAAGCGGACTTTGAGCAATATAATCGGCAGGACGGTAGAGGTCCAGTTTTCCGTTGCTACCGGCGAGCCGACATTACCCAGGGCGCAGAGCTATCCCGATGGTGGCACCAGTACTAAGGTGTTGTCGCCGACGAAGTCGGCGCGCTCCAAAGAGGGCTACACCTTTGAAACCTTTATCCCGGGACAGTGCAACCGTATCGCCTATGCCGCGGCCCTAGAGGTCCTGGAGTCTCCCGGGGGTAAATACAACCCGCTGTTTATCTACGGCGAAACAGGTACCGGCAAGACACATCTATTGCATGCTATCGCCCATACAGCTCGGTCGAGGGGTTTCCAAGTAATATGCACTACTGCAGAACAGTTTACCAACCAGTATGTGCTCGCTCTGAAGAATAACAGCATAGACGAGTTCCACGAACGCTTCAGAAGTGCCGACTTTCTGCTGATAGATGATGTGCAGTTCCTCAGCGGCAAGGCACAGACACAAGAGTGTCTGGTACATATCTTCAACGACCTTTACCACAGTTCCGGCCAGATGGTAATAACCTCTGACCGCCTGCCCAAGACCATCCCCAATGTAACCAATAAACTCAGCTCGCGCCTTGCCGGTGGCCTTGTTGTCCACCTGTCACCACCGGATTTCGAAACCAGTCTCGCCATACTTACCGCCAAGGCCACTTCTTCAAATGCTGTGGTACCCACAGAGGTGCTGCGTTTCATTGCCATGCAGTTCAAGAGCAGCGTGCGCGAGCTGGAAGGCGCTCTGAACCGCGTGCTCACCTACGCCAAGCTGTCGGGGGCAAAGGTGGACATGACACTGGCATTGCAAGCGCTAGCTGACATCGATGGTGGGAAAATCCTTCCGGCTCTTACACCCAAGCTCATCATGGATGTTGTAGCCACCCATTATGGCGTCAGCCCTGACGCGATACGAGGAAAGCAGAGAGACAAGCGGACTGCGTTAGCTAGGCAGGTGGCTATTTACCTGCTGCGACAGGAAACGCGGTATAGTCTGACTGAAATAGGTAAGCTACTAAACAGGGATCACTCAACCATAGTGCACAATCTAGCGCGTATATCGCAGAGCATGAAGACCGACCCTGACCTCGCTGCCTCTGTGGAGCGCCTGCGAAGAGAGCTCAAGAGAAAATAGTCCACCAGTCTTTCCGCACCATATCAACAGAACTGCCACACCGTCTCCGGCCGGTGGATTTTTGGTGGAAAAAGTTGCGCCTTTTTGGTGATAACTTTTCAGTCGCTGTCTATGCGTTGCAATAGCACCACGCAAAAGGGATAATTGAGCGGAAGACATGAACAAAAGGCTAGTATGATTAGCAGGTTTCAATTAATGGCATGAAGAGGGAAGTAGGTAGCAACAAGTCATCATGGACAGAGTTGAGATAGTAGTCAGGGGTGGTAGAGGCGGAGATGGGCATGCAAGTTTTCGCCATGAGAAGTTCGTGCCACTGGGTGGCCCCGATGGTGGGGATGGTGGCGATGGTGGCAACGTATATCTGATGGCCGATGAGAATGTAGCTGACCTCAGTTCATTTCGCTACAGAAAGGTGTTTCAGGCGGGGAACGGGGGACAGGGGGGCAGGCAGAAAAAACATGGTGCCAGGGGGGAGGATATCATTGTGCCGGTGCCGGTGGGAACCTCGGTTTACGAACGGATGCCCGAGGGAAGGGAGGTGCTGATTGCCGACCTCAACCGGCACAAAGAGAAGGTGCTAGTAGCCAGAGGAGGGAGGGGAGGCTTGGGGAATGTGCACTTCGCCACGCCGCGGAACCAGGCACCGGAAAGAGCTACCAAAGGCGAGCCGGGCGAAGAGCGACACCTGATACTTGACCAGAGGCTGATGGTTGACGTTGCCATCGTAGGGTTGCCTAATAGCGGCAAGTCCAGTCTATTGGAGGCTCTGTCTGGTGCCAGACCGAAGGTGGCGGAGTATCCGTTCACCACGCAGCGGCCAGTGCTGGGGACGGTGAATACAGGCACGGAGATATTTACTGCGGTTGAACTACCGGCGTTGATTGAAGGTTCCCATCAAGGAAAAGGGCTGGGGAACCACTTCCTGCGGCACTCCGAAAGGGCACGGGTGCTGGTGCTGCTGCTTGATGGTACATCTCCAGATATAGTGCGCGATGTGGATATACTGAAGCGAGAGCTCAGTCTGTATCACCCCTCGCTACCACTCAAGCGGCAAATTTGTGTGGTAAATAAAATAGATATCCCTGAAGTGCGGGCGCGGATGGCGGAGATGGAAGCGGCGTTACGAGGCGCAGGGAAAGAGCTACGCTTTGTTTCAGCACTGTCAGGGGAGGGCATAGCCGAGCTGGCATCCGACCTGTCCCGATTGGTGCGGCAAGCGCCACCCGAAATAATAACCGATGGGGGGCCCATAGCCGTGTTCAGACCGAAACCCAAATTTAGGCGGGGGAAATGAACATCGGTGTGCTCGGTGGCACTTTTGACCCGATACATTCCGGGCACCTGACCATAGCTGAGGAGGCGCGGCTGAGACTAAATTTGGGTAAGGTCATTTTCGTTCCCGCCGGGGTACCATGGCTGAAGTCGGAGAGGAATATTACGCCGGCCCGTCACCGCGTGGAGATGGTCAGGCTGGCTATCGAAGGCAGACCCTACTTTGAACTGTCCACAATCGAGGTCGAACGCCCGGGCCCATCATACAGTGTGGATACCATCGCCGCACTGAGGCAGGATCTGGGGCCCGAGTATAGCCTTTTTTTCCTGCTTGGCTGGGACAGCCTTGCCGAGTTGCCACGCTGGAAGGACCCTGCCAGGCTGGTGCAGATGTGCCGGCTGGTCGCCGTCACCAGACCGGGCTTTTCCCGTCCTGACCTGGAGGCGATGGAGAAGCTGGTGCCGGGGGTGAGCGAGAGCGTGGTCTGGCTGGATATACCGCCGGTAGATATCAGCTCCTCGGATATCAGGGCGAGGATTGCCGCCGGGCTCACCATCCACGGACTCGTGCCGTCGGCGGTGGAGAGATATATCAGTAGGCACAGGCTGTATCGGGACCCGGCACCCGAAGGCTAAATATCGAGGTTCCGCACGCTCCTGGCGTGGGCTTGGATGAAGGACTTGCGCGGTGGCACCTCATTGCCCATAAGCATGTGGAATATCCGGTCAGCTTCCATGGCGTCCTCGATCTCCACCCTGAGCAGCGTTCGCGAGGCCGGGTTCATGGTTGTCTCCCAGAGTTGCTCCGGGCTCATCTCCCCCAAGCCTTTGTAGCGCTGGATCTCCACCTTGCTACCCTGCAACTCTTTCAGCTTCGCCTCTTTTTCCTTTTCGGAGTACACCCAGAAATGCTGCTTGCCATGCTGGATGCGGTAGAGAGGTGGCTGGGCGATGAACAGGTGCCCCCTGGTGATAAGCTCCGGCATATTTCGGTAGAAGAAGGTGAGCAATAGCGTCCTGATGTGTGACCCGTCCACGTCGGCATCGGTCATGATGATAACCCGGTGGTAGCGCAGGCGGGAGAAGTCGAGCTGGTCGCCGATGCCGGCGCCGAGGGCGGTGACTATTGCCCGTATCTCTTCATGTTCCAGCACCTTGTCTTTGGGTGCCTTTTCCACGTTGAGAATTTTACCTCTCAGAGGCAGGATAGCCTGGAAGCGGCGGTCCCGTCCCTGCTTGGCAGAGCCACCGGCAGAATCGCCTTCCACCAGGAAGAGTTCGCACAGGCTGGGGTCGGTCTCGGCACATCCAGCCAGCTTGCCGGGGAGGGTGGCTGTCTCGAACCCGCTCTTTTTGAATATGAGGTCGCGTGCTTTACGGGCGGCTTCCCTGGCTTTTGCCGAGATGAGGCATTTTTCTATTATAGCCTTGGCTTCGTCGGGGTGTTGCTCCAGGTACTGGGTGAGCCCGTCGGCAACTATAACTTCAACAACACTTTTCACCTCGGGGTTGCCCAGCTTGGTCTTGGTCTGCCCTTCGAACTGCGGCTCTGCCAGCCTCACACTGATGACGGCGGTGAGCCCATCGCGGACGTCTTCACCGATTAAGTTGGGCTCTGAGTCCTTCAGCAGCTTGTTTTTCCGGGCGTAATCGTTTAGCACGCGGGTGAGCGCTGAGCGGAAGCCGGTAAGATGGCTACCGCCGTCTGCGGTGTTGACGCAATTGGCGAAGCTAAGGGTAGACTCGGCAAAGCCATCATTGTACTGGAGAGCTGCTTCAACCTGCGTGCTGTTGCTCGCTCCCGAGATGTAGATGGGGTCGCGGTTAAGCACCTGCCTGTCCTTGTTGAAGCGGCGGACAAGACTGGCGATGCCCCCCTCGAACAGGTAAGTCACCTCGCGGTCGGAACGTTCGTCTTTAAGGCTTATTTCCAGGTTCTTGTTCAGGAAAGCCAGCTCTCTTAGCCGCTGGCGGACGGTGTCGAAATCGTAGTTGATTTCGCCGAATATCTCGCTGTCAGCCATGAATGTTATGGTCGTCCCGGTCTCTCGGGTCTCGCCGACGACCTGCAGTTCGGACACCGGCTTACCGCGCCTGTACTCTTGGTGGTAGACCTTGCCCTGGCGCCTGACCTTTACTACCAGCCATGCCGACAGGGCATTGACCACCGAGGCGCCGACGCCATGTAGACCGCTGGAAACAGTGTAGGTGCGACCACCGAACTTGGCGCCGGCATGCAACCTGGTCATCACTGTCTCTAGGGCCGAGACATTGGTCACCGGATGGATGTCCACGGGTATGCCGCGACCGTTATCGTTGACTGTCACCGAGTTGTCCTTGTGGATTATCACCTCGGCGCGAGTGCAGTACCCCGCCATTGCCTCGTCGATGCTGTTATAGACTATTTCAAAGAGGAGATGATGGAGCCCCTGCTGGTCAGTGCTGCCGATGTACATCCCGGGCCGCCGCCGCACCGCCTCAAGTCCATCCAGTACGCGTATATCCTCAGCGGTGTAATCGGCAAAAGCTGTGGCTGCCTCTCTGTTGTTCTCCTGGTTCATGGCTGCGTTCAAAGCGGTGATGCCAAACAGCCCTCAGAGGCTGCAGCGGATAAGACTCCTGAACTGTCGACCCAACATTTAGTGCCTAAGGGCTCTGATGGCACAACAACTTCCATCAGACGCGTATTATTTTACCACATTTTGCCGGAAAACGAAAGTCTGTATGGTCGTCCGCGGGTTGGTGGCACGTATTCTGATTGTTTGCCGGGAGAAAAACTGTGCTACTTTGCTGCATCCGGTATGTGTCACGTATTAATGTGAAGGAAGCCACGCTTTCTACCCAGCCGGTGCCGCCGAGGGCGCATGCTCTGGTCTTGGAGAGACGGATTAGCAGGTAGGCGAGGGGCTCCTATGGCAGCATGTCGTGTTCGCGAGCTTTCTGAAGCAGCGTTATGAGCTCAACAGCAGGGCTTGAAGAGCAGCAGCCGCTAGTATCGAAGTGGCGGCATACGGTGCAGGTGACGCTATATTTGTCCACCTGGCTTATGTTGACGAACTTGTCACAGCTTTCCGCTGCCCTGTCGTACCAGTCCTCAAGCAGTTCAACAATTTCGGGGAAATGCAGGCGTAGCCTGCGGCACCATCCCCATGAGGGGCTCGCTGCCCCGGCTGGGGGTAGATACGTGTGCAGAATGCGGCGGCAAAAACCGGCCGGAGAAGCTGCTGGCGTCATGCTTTGACAATATGGAACTGACATACCCCCTCCTGGGGGAGGGTCTTGGTCACCTCGATTTTCACCCCATCCCCGGTCTTAGCGGCAGCAGTCTGGAAGCTGGCGAGGCAAAAACCTTTGCAGGGAAGTCCAGCGATTCCGGCCTCCTCAAGCGCTTTCTTCACCGAGCAAGAGGACACCTCCACCACTATTTCCTTGGTGGTTGACCTGGTGACATTCCAGCGGTCGCTGGGTCTGAGAGCCAGTACGGAGAGTTCAATATATCTCTGCAGGCGGTGGGGGAAGGATATCCCCGTTTGCTTGAATACCCGCTCGATCATCTCACCGGTGCGGTCGAGATATTTGGTATCGGCCAGGTTGATGGTAAAGTCCATGAGGTCCTTTCCCAACCTTTCCATAGCTCGGGAGACCTCCGGCTCGCCCTTGCCGCGTAGTCCCTGAGCAATGATGGAGGCGAGGTTGAATCTTGCTGTTACCTCTTCCACTAACCCTCTGTCGGCATCGAAGGGCAATTCCTTGCCCGGCTCCTCCAGCCTCATAAGCTTTTCTTTAACCGGTCTTGCATATTTCCAGCCTGTGGTCATTTTGCAGCACCTCCGTCATAGCTAACCTGAATGGCACCATGGGGGCACGCCCTGACGCAGTCGAGACACGCGGTGCATTTCTCCAGCCGTACCCCGGCTACGCGGAACTGTTCCGGCGGTATTTCCTGAAACTTCTTCGGTCCAACCTTGGTGCCCAGTCCTAGAACATGCATGGGGCAGATGAGCAGACACTTACGGCAGGACAGCGGATTGGTACATTTACTATCATCTACGACGATTTTCGGCAACATACTCGTAGCACCTCCATCGTTGCTTACCAGACATTGGCCAAGGCCGGCAGGCTGGCGCGCTCCACCAGGGTGATGGCATCCTGTGGGCATTCGCTAACGCAGAGTCCGCAGCCAAAGCACTGGAACTGGTCTATGTATGCCTTCTGCTGACTGGCTGAGAAGCTCAGTGCTTTGAACTGGCAACGGTGAATGCAGGAGGCGCAGCCGTTACAGAGGTCGCGGTTGACCTGAGCCACATGGTGCCCCTTCCATAAGGTTCTGATGCCGAAGTCGAGGGTCGTCCTGATGGCGGAGCAGTCGGGGTAATCGCAGTTGCAGATGCCGCCGATGTAGGGGGTGCCGAAGGTGAACAGGGTCTGTACCAGTCCCCTCTTGTTCAGCCGGGTAACGATGTCCTTGGCCTCTTCCGGGGTGAGGAACTGGACACCGCCGCGATAGTTGTTGGGCCAGCGTTCCCACTTGTACATGCCCGGGCCCATACCGATGCAGGTGAAGTTCTCCTCATCGGGTAAGCCCAGCATGGAGCGGCGGCAGAGACAGGTCATTATGGCGATGGGGTAGATGAGGTCGATGACCTTCAGCGTATCCTCGAGCGTCACCACCTGTCCGAAATGTGCTGCCCAGGAAAGTTTCTCAATGTCCTGTTTTATCTTGTCTATTTTGGCGTAGTCCTTTTTGTCCCAGGCCTCGAGGAACTCATCCGTGAGCAATGCCATGCCGCCAGCAGCCATAGGGCTGGCCTCGGCGCCAGCGGCTTCAGCCTCTTCCTTTCTGACTTTATACAGCTTTCGGGCGTAGTTTGCCGGGTTAAAATACCACCTGGGGTAGCCATCGGCATACTTCTCGCACCAGATGCACATTCTTCACCCTCCTTTCCTTGTGGTAGCGACGAGCAAAGTCTATAACAAAACGGCGCGCTGGTCAAAGGCAGGCCGGCTTGTCCCAATAGCTTGGCGCCGCATGTTCATTTCACCCTGGAGAGGAACTCCAGAACCGCAGCGTTAAATTTGTCCGGCGCCTCGATGGCGGCGGCATGACCGGTGGGCAGTATCACCAGTTCCGAGCCGGCTATGGCTTGCTGCGCCAGCTTACCCTGCTCGACGCTCATGTAAGAGTCGTGCTCGCCGACGATTATCAGCACCGGGCACTTGATCTTGCTGAGGTCTGGTGGCGGAGATGGCGTAGCCAGAGCGCCCATCAGCCGGGTGATACCCTCTGGCTTGTTCTGCATCTTGACTTTCATATACCTGTCAAATTCGGCAGGGTTTCGAGTCTTGAAGTCCGGGGAGAATGCGGCCACGGTCATCATCTCGGCGAAGGACTTCATATCCTCCTTTTCCAATAGTCCAATTATCATTTTGCGCCGCTCAATGGCTTCGGGAGTCGGCGGTGTCAGCCCTACGGAACTGTTGGCCAATATCAGGGCTTTGACCATTTCGGGATGGTCCAGCGCCAGCTGCAGGGCGATGCGCCCGCCCATGGAATAACCTAAGAAGTAGGCCTGCGAGACCTTGAGAGCCTTCATCAGTTCGTAGGCATCCCGGGCAAACAGGGATATGGAGTATTCCCCCTCAGGGCTATCGCTCTTTCCCGAGCCCCTAACATCGTAAGTGATAACACGGTAACGTTTGGAGAAGACCGGCACCTGGTGGTACCACATGTTGAGGTTGTCGCCTGCGCCGTGGATTAATACCAGGTTATCCCCCTTCCCCTTGATTTCGCAGTTGATGGATATTTCGTTGGCCTTGACTTTCATGCTCACCCCCTTACAATCATCGCTTTTGGTCCTGACCACTTGGTTAGCGCTGCTGGCGGTCGCCCAGATATATTACAACTAGGGGAAAGGGGGTGCAAATGGAAGGAAATGAGCCGAAAGTACCGTACCTATTGGCCATCAAGCGGCCTTGACATATGCGATTAAAAGATGTACAAGAAGTCGGCAACTTATGAACTAGCATGTTACAGCGATGATGGCAGCGAAAAGCGGCAAACGGGACAAACAAGAACTAAAAGACGAACTGCAGGCATTGCGGCGGAGGGTGCGGGCGCTGGAGGGGGTGGTAAGCAAGCAGAAAGCGCTCGAGGAAAGGCTGCGGCGCCTGAACATGGTTCTCCGCGCCATCCGCAATATCAACCAGCTCATCGCCCGCGGTGTGGGCCATGCGGAGCTACTTAAGGGTCTCTGTGACAACCTGGTGACGAACCGCAGCTACCACGCTGTCTGGGTCGCCCTGCTGGACGCTTCAGGGAAGATGACCGCCTACTCGCAGACGGGGCTGGGAAAGGACTTTTTGCGTTTAAAGCGGAGGCTGGAGCGCGGCGAGCTGCCGACCTGCGCCGTGAGGGCGCTTGAGGCTACGGGGGCTGTAGCCATAAAGAACGAGGAGGGAGAGTGTGAGGGGTGCCCTCTGGCAGGGAAATACGCTGGTAGTTCCAGACTGAGCATCCGCCTGGCCTATGGCGGCAAGGTGTACGGGGTGATGACGGTAGCGGCCCTGCCCGGCATTGCAGCTGACAAAGAGGAAGCGGGCTTGCTTGAGGAGGTGGCGGCGGACATTGCCTTTGCCCTGCACAGCCTAGAGGCTGAGGAGGCGCGGCGCAAAGCCGAGGAAGAACTCCGCAGTAGCGAAGAGAGGTACCGCACCGTGGTCGAAGCCGCGGCTGAGAGCATCACCGTTTCCCAGGGAGGTAGGATAGTCTTTGCCAACCGTCGGGCACTGGCGATGAGCGGCTATAGCTTAGAAGAGCTGCAGCAGATGGGCCCCTTCGACCTATTCCATCCCGACGACAGGGAGATAGCCCTGGAGAGGTTCCGCCGCTGGGTACGGGGGGAGCCGCTTTCCCGGTGGCATCCGCTCAGAGTGCAGCTTAAGGACGGACGTATCCGGTGGGTGGCAACGGGTCTGGTGCGGATATCCTGGGAGGGGAGACCGGCGGTGATGTCCCTCATGACCGATATCACCGACCTGGTGCAGAAGGAGGAGGAACTGAAACGCTCGGAGGAGAGGTACCGCACGCTGGTGGACAGTTCAGCTGAGGGGATACTGGTGGTGCAGGACGACAAGGTGGTGTTCGCCAACAGGAGGGTGCTGCGCGAGGGCGGTTATACTTTAGAGGAGATTCAAGCAAAGTCGCTGTGGGACTTCTTTTACCCGGAAGACCGGGAGAAGGCGTTACAGCGCTTCCAGAGGTGGCTGAAGCGAGAAAGACAGCCACGCTACTACCCGCTGCGGGTGATCACCAAGTACGGCGTCAGGTGGGTGCTGTTCAACATGGTGGACATTACCTGGGATGGGAGGCCGGCATGGCTTGTGCTGATGGAGGATGTCACCGAACAGAAACGGCTGGAAGACATGCTGATCGAGTCCGAGCAGAGGTACCGCACCGTCCTTGATGAGATGGGAGAGGCCTATTATGAAGTAGACTTGCGCGGCAATCTGGTGTTCTTCAGTGATGCCCTGGCACGGCGGCTGGGCTATACACCGGAAGAGCTAATGGGAATGAACTACCGCAAGTACACGCTGGAGGAGGACTGGGAGAATATCTTTCAGGTGTTTAACCAGGTGTACCGCACAGGTGAGCCTTTACGGTCTTGCCATGCTGTGCAGATAGCCAAGGACGGCAGCAGGATTGATGTAGAATACAGCGTGTTGCCGCGGCGGGATGAAAAGGGCGAGATCATCGGTTTTCGCGGCGTTGCCCGGGATATCACCGAGCGCAAGCGGCTGGAGGAGGAATTGCGAAAGTCGGAGGAGAGGTTCCGCACCGTGCTTGATGAGATGGAGGACAGCTATTTTGAGCTCGACATCGCTGGCAACTTCACTTTTGTCAACGATGCCCTGTGCCGCGTGATGGGTTTTTCCAGAGAGGAGGTACTGGGTAAGAATTACCGTATGCTGGTAGCCAAGGAGGACTGGGACAGGATTTTCAAGGTGTTCAATGAAGTCTACCGGACAGGGCGGCCACAAAAAGGCGTCATTTTTAAGACGGTGCGCAAGGACGGCAGCATCGGCATCGGTGAGCTGGCGGCACTGCCTGTTCGTGATGAGAAGGGCGAGGTGGTTGGTTTTCGTGGTATAGGCAGGGACATAGCCGAACGCGTCAAAGCCGAGGAGGAGCGGAGGGAGCTGGAGAGGCGGGCGCAACTCGCCGCCAGGCTAGCCGCCGTAGGTGAGATGGCATCGGGCATTGCCCATGAGATAAACAACCCGCTCACCGGCGTCATCGGGTACGCCCAGTTGCTTCTGGCGAGGAAGGACGTGCCCGAGGACATGAGAGCACCCCTGGAGGTGATAAACGAGAGTGCCCAGAGGGTCGCCAGCATCCTGAGGCGGCTGCTCACCTTCGCCCGCCAGTACAAGCCGGAGAGAAGGCTGGTGAATATAAATGAGGTGGTTGAGTCTGCGCTGCGGCTCAGGGCCTACCATCTGGAGACGAGCAATATTAAGGTCACCACACGCCTTGCCCCCGATCTTCCCACCACGATAGCCGACCCCGGTCAGTTACAGCAGGTGTTTCTGAATATCATCATCAACGCCGAGGCGGCGATGAAGCGGGTATCCCGACAGGGCAGGCTGGTGGTCAAGACAGAAGCTCGGGACTCGACCATAAGGATATCGTTCAAAGACAATGGCCCCGGCATTGCGCCAGAGCATCTGGAAAGGATTTTTGAGCCCTTCTTTACCACTTCGGAGGTCGGTGAGGGCACCGGGCTGGGGCTGAGCGTGTGCCATGGGATAATAACCGAGCACAAAGGCAGGATATGGGCGGAGAGCCAGCCGGGCAAAGGGGCGACATTCTTCATCGAGCTACCGGTGGTGACCGCAGTGATGGAAGAAAAGGCCCCTCCCGCACAGGCGCCTTCCCGGCTGGGCAGAATAAGGGTACTGGTGGTGGATGACGAGCCCGTGGTCAGGGAATTTGTCTCGCAGGTACTGAGGGCGGAGGGCTGTGAAGTGGACACGGCAGGTAGCGCCGAGGAGGCGCTGGAGAGGTTGAACAGCCAGCGTTACCGCCTATTGCTGCTGGACATCAAGATGCCGGGCACTGGCGGCATCGAACTTTATCGCCGGCTGGGCAAGATAGCCCCATCGCTCGCCAAGCGCACTTTATTCATCACCGGCGATGTCATGGGGGAGAGGACTCGTGACTTTCTTGCCCGCACCGGTGCGCCATATATCGTGAAGCCATTTGATGCCTACACGCTGCTGGCAGAGGTGAGGAGGGTACTTTACAGTTCCTAGGTTGTCGGGTGGGTCTGGAGGCTTGGCGTAGGTGGCATTTGTTTCAGCCTGTCCAGCCAGGCTGCTGACCTGAGCTGTTTTTCCAGAAGGTAGCGTATGTAGTCCTGCAATACCGTCTCCAGTTCAGTAGCCAGCCCGCTGTCCACTTTCACCTTTTGTGCGGTGGCGAGGTCGCAGTTCTGCCAGAAGCGGAGCACCTTGAGCGCGTTTACGGTCAGCGGACGCGCCGACGGTTCGTGATAGCCGCAAATGTGGCAGAGCACGCCGCCGTGCCTGGGACTGAAAAAATTGGTCCGGGGCTGGAGCGTACCTTTACAATCGCCGCAATATTGCAGCTCGGGGCGGTAGCCCATCTGCGACAGGAGGTGGAGTTCGAAGTAGCGCAGGACTACATCGGCGCTGGCGGCCCCAGCTAGGTGGGTGAGAGTATCGAGCATTAGGTCAAAAAGCTGCGGGTCTTCAGTGCGTTCCGCGGTGAAGGCATCGACAAGTTCGGCAACATACAGCCCGCGGGCGGTGCGCTCCAGGTCTTCTTTCAGCGGGAGGAAATGGTTCAGCGTCTGGGCCTGGGTGATGATGTCGAGATTTCTGCCCCGGGCGAGCATGAGACGGCTGTGAGTGAGCAGCTCCACATGTCCACCCAGCTTGCTCTGGGGACGGCGCACCCCTTTAGCCACCGCCTTTATCTTGCCCAGGTCACGGGTGTACAGGGTGAGGACCCTGTCAGCCTCACCGAGATTGGTGCGTTTAATGATGATAGCTTCGGTCTGATACACCCGTGGGGCTGGCATCGCCGTTTCGAAAGCTCACATTTCCTGTCTGCCTTCAAGGGCGCGGCTCAGGGTGACATCGTCAGCATACTCCAGGTCGGCACCGTACGGCAGGCCACGGGCAAGTCGGGTGACCTTGATGCCCAGGGGCGCTATCAGTCGCTGAAGGTACATGGCGGTGGCCTCCCCTTCAAGGTTGGGGTTGGTTGCCAGAATCACCTCGGTCACCTGTCTGCCCTGCAGACGGGAGAGGAGTTCCTTGACCTTGAGGTCATCGGGGCCGATGCCTTCGCTGGGCGAAATTACGCCGTGGAGGACGTGGTACAGTCCCCGATACTTCCTCGTCCGCTCTAGAGGCAGTATGTCTATGGGCTCTTCGACCACACATATCTGTGTGTGGTCGCGCTCCGGGTCCGTGCAGATGGTACAGGGGTCGGCGTCGGTGATGTTAAGGCAGATGGAGCACAGCCGCAATTTCTGTTTTATGGCTTTTATGGCCTCAGCCAGCGCCTCCACCTGTTCTGTTGGTGCCCGGAGCAGGTAAAAGGTGAGCCTCTGCGCACTCTTGGGACCGATGCCAGGTAGCCTGTTTAATTCCTCAATGAGCCTGGCTATGGGTTCAGCCGTGTATGGCGTGCCAGCAGTCAAAGAGACCCTCTCCCTAAGGTAGTCCCGGAATTTTCAGCCCACCGGTGAGACCGCTGAGATGGTTTGCCGCCATCTCCTGCGATTTGCGTATGGCTTCGTTGACCGCGGTCAGTACCATATCTTCGAGGAGTTCGGCGTCTGCGGCGCTGAGCACTTCTGGCGATATGCTTACCGAGCGGACTCTCTGCTGGCCGTCGATAACCACTTTGACGGCACCGCCGCCTGATGTAGCCTCAACGGTCATCTCAGCCAGCTCCTGCTGCGCTTTAGCCAGCTTTGCCTGCAGTTCCTGCGCCTGTTTTAGGAAGAACTTGTTCATTTACCTCCTATCTCCAGTTCTTCGTCAGCAAAGGTGGCGCCCCGTTCCAGAGCAGCCCTGACCAAAGGGATGTTAGCCTCCCTTCGGGAAAAAGCCCTGGCGGTTCTCGGGGTGAGGACGCAACGCAACCTGTACGGCTGTCCAAACACCTCTTTAAGCTTTTTCTCTACCAGATGTTTGTACTTGGGGTCATCTATTTTAGCTTTGTGTAGCTCATAGTAAAAGCCCAGTACCAGGGTGTCATTTTCTACAGCAATCGGTTCGCAGGCGCTGCGCAGGAAGGCATCCAGGTTTCCGCTCGAGCCCTCGCCGCGGAGGGCCTGGATAAACTCTCTCCAGCGGCTGCGGATATGGTCCAACTCTGGCGAATGCTTTATTTCCGGGGACGGGCTATCGCTATGGACTTGCGTTACCGGCGTTGGCTGTACCTTTGGCTTTGCCTCGGCGACCTGTGCCGCGGCCGCGCGTTCATTCTGTGTAGCCCTGTCTGTTGTTTTGGGTGTGCCCGTGGCAGCGGTGAACAGAGTACAATCTACAAGCGCCAGTTCCAGTGGCAACGGTGAATAGTTGTCCAGGCGGAGGTCTGCTTCGCTGAAGCGCTTTACTGCCGAGGCCAGGTATTCCAGGCTTGCCTGTGAGGTCAGTGCTTTCATTTCAGCCAGGTCATCGCTGGTGACATCGACTGCCTCCTCAGCCCCGGATTTTACCAGAAGCAACTGCCGCAGGTAGTCCAAAAGCTCCCGGCTGAACTGGCGCAGGTCAATGCCGTCGTTGGCGACGCTGTTAATCGTCTTTAGCCCGTAGGTGACATCTTTATCAATGATATGCTTTGCCAGCTCCCTGATTCGCGGGTCACCGGTGATCCCCAGCATTTCCCTGACCTGGCTAAGCCTGATGTTGCGACCGTAGTAGATGGCAAGTTGCTCCAGAATATTTTCGGCATCGCGCAGGCTACCGGCAGTTGATTTGGCAAGCAGCCCCAGTGCCTCGGGCTCGATCTCGATGCCTTCTTTCTGGCAGATGAGCTGGAGCTTGGCGGTAAGCGCTGAGCTGGAGAGGCGGCGGAAGTCGAAGCGCTGACACCGTGACATGATGGTGGGCAGGACCTTGTGAGGCTCGGTGGTCGCCAGAACAAACTTTACATGCTGCGGTGGCTCCTCAAGCGTTTTCAGGAAGGCGTTAGCGGCCTCCTTGGTTATCATATGCACTTCGTCTATGATGTACACCTTGAATTTCGCCATGTTAGGGAGATAATTGACCTTCTCCCTTATGGAACGGATGTCATCGATGCCGCGGTTGCTGGCAGCGTCCAGTTCGACGATATCGGGCAGGCTGTTCTGGTTTATTGCGGTGCAGATGGTGCACTTGTTGCACGGTTCGCCGTCTTCGGGGCTGAGGCAGTTTACTGCTTTAGCCAGTATGCGCCCGGTGCTGGTCTTTCCGGTGCCCCGTGGCCCACAGAACAAATAAGCGTGGGCGACACGGCCGCTGGCGATGGCATGCCTCAGGGTTGTGGTCACGTGCTCCTGTCCCACCACTTCGGAGAACTTCTGGGGGCGCCACTTGCGATAAAAAACCTGGGAGGTCATTTGTCAATATTATACTCCATGTGCCCCAGCGGCTAAAGCGTAGGTGCATTGTTTTCCACCGTGTGTTATAATTTGGTTTCATAACAAGCTAGACGTGGTTAAGGAGCATGAGTTTGGACAAGGAGAAAAAGGCAGCCATAATTTCGGAATTCAAGAAACATGACAGTGACACCGGTTCTACTGAGGTGCAGGTGGCGCTACTTACCGAAAGGATAAACCGCCTCACCGAGCATCTCAAGGTGCACCGTCATGACCATCACACACAGCGCGGGCTGATGAAGTTGATCGGCAGGCGGCGGCGGTTGCTTGCTTACCTTGCCAGAGAGGACGTCCAACGCTATCGGGACCTCATTACCAGGCTGGGGCTGAGAAAGTAGAGACGCCGTTGGGGGCAACATGGCTTATTCTGGTCAATGCATGGTTGGGGGTCGGGTGCTGACGATTGAGACCGGCAAGCTAGCCCAGCAAGCTGAAAGCGCTGTTACCGTACGTTATGGTGACACCGTCATCTTAGCCACTGTCTGTGTTAGCAGTGAACCGCGGGAGGGCGCTGATTTCGTCCCGCTCACCGTGGACTATGAGGAACGGCATTACGCCGTGGGCAAAATCCCGGGGAGCTTTATCCGGCGCGAAGGGCGTCCCAGCGAAGAGGCGACCCTGGCGGGCAGGCTTACCGACCGTAGCCTGCGTCCCCTGTTCGATAAGAACTTCCACCACGATATCCAGATCATAGTGACTGTGCTGTCCACCGACCAGGAGAACGACCCCAATATCCTGGCTGTTATCGGCGCTTCGACTGCTGTGCACCTTTCCTCCATCCCGTTCTACGGGCCGGTGTCGGCAGTGCGTGTGGGTTATCTCGACGACAAACTGGTGCTCAACCCATTGTTACCGCAGATGAGCAACAGTCTAATTGATGTTGTCGTTGCCAGCACCAGGGAAGCCATTGTTATGGTGGAGGCAGGTGCCAAGGAAGCCCCGGAGGAAATAGTCCTCGAGGCAATCAGGTTCGGTCATGCAGCCAATCAGGATATCCTCAGACTTCAAGAAGAGCTACGCCAGATGTGCGGCAAGCCCAAATTGGAGGTCAAACCTCCTGAATTTGCCCCGGAGCTGGTGGCAGCTATTTCATCAGAATTTGCCCCCAAGATTGCCTCTGCCCTGAGCCATGCCGACAGGCTGGAACGGGACAGGGCTCTGGAGGAGGTGAGGCAGGAGGCTGTGGAGAAGCTGAAGGAGACGTTTGCCGAGGCTGATATTTGGGCGGTGCTGGAGAGTGAGACCAGAAAAGCGGTGAGGTCGAAGATACTGCAAGAAAGACAGCACATCGATGGTCGTCAGCCCAAAGAGATACGTCCAATAAGGTGTGAAGTGGGGACATTGCCCCGTACCCATGGTTCGGGGCTGTTCATGCGCGGGCTTACTCAGGTTCTGACCATAACCACATTGGGTTCACCCAGACAGGAACAGTTGCTGGACGGGCTGGGGCTGGAAGAGACCAAGCGCTTTATGCATCATTACAATTTCCCACCCTTTTCCACCGGTGAGGTCAGGCGGCTGGGGTCGCCAAGCCGGCGCGAGATCGGGCATGGGGCGCTTGCGGAGAGGGCATTGTTGCCGGTGATACCGAGCGAAGAGGAATTCTCATACACTATACGTCTTGTCTCCGAGGTTCTCAGCTCGAACGGCAGCACTTCAATGGCGAGCGTTTGTAGCTCTTCACTGTCGCTGATGGATGCCGGCGTCCCCATCAAGGCCCCGGTAGCTGGCATAGCTATGGGGCTGGTCACCGGAGATAGCGGTGAATACGTCATCCTTACCGATATCGAGGGGATGGAGGACGCATACGGGGATATGGATTTCAAAGTGGCTGGCACGGCTAAGGGCATCACCGCGATCCAACTGGATATAAAGCTGCGGGGTATCAGCGAGGAAATCATAGCTCAAGCGATAAGACAGGCGCGAGAGGCACACTTTGAGATACTGGAGAAGATGCGCCAGACGATAAGTGCCAGCCGTCCCGAGCTCAGCCCCTATGCCCCCCGGATGTACCGCATCAACATTGACCCGGCTAAGATCGGTGCCGTAATCGGTCCCGGTGGGAAGGTTATCCGCTCCATAATCGAAGATACCAAAGTGACCAGCATTGATATCGAGAGCGATGGCACGGTGATAATCGCTTCGCCCAACAGGGAGGCGGCGCTAGAGGCCATTGCCAGAATAGAGAGCCTAACCCGTGATGTCGAGGTGGGTGCTGTCTATACCGGGAAGGTGACCCGCATTTCCAGCTTCGGTGCTTTCGTCGAGATCCTGCCGGGGAAGGAAGGACTGGTGCGGATAAACGAGCTTGCTGACCACCGGGTGTCCAGGGTGGAGGATGTGGTCAAGGTGGGCGATGAGATTATGGTCAAAGTGGTGGAGATAGATAATCTAGGCAGGATAAACCTGTCGCGGCGGGCGGTGTTTTCCGACCTTTCGCAGATACGTGGGGCCAAGGTTGTGGACTCAGCCACGGCTAGTGGCCGGCGACCGCAGAGACAGGAAGGGGGGCGCGTTCCAGCACGCGGGCGTGCCGGCAGGGACAGCCGTGGTCGCGGGCGCAGGTAAATAATGGGCGCTACGACTTCAAGGGGGTAGAGATGGAGGCGATCGCAGTTGTGATTCACGGTGCTCTGGGCAAGATGGGCAAAGAGGTCACGGCAGCAGTCTGTCGCGACGGCGGGTTACGCGTTGTCGGGGCAGTAGATATCAAGGCTTCGGAGGAGCAGCTGCCACTTCCCGATGGCTCGGGAACGGTGCCGCTGTGCCGGGACCTTGAGTCAGCACTCAAGCGGTGCCAGCCCCAGGTGGTGGTGGACTTTTCTATTGCTGAGGCAGCGATATCTGCAGCACGCGTGGCGTTGAAGCGCGGGATAAACGTGGTCATCGGAACCTCGGGGCTTACCCGTGATAACCTCGAAGAGATTGACGGGTTGGCCAGGAGCGGTAATGTCGGGGCGGTGGTGGCCCCGAATTTTGCCCTGGGCTCGGTGGTACTGCTTCACTTGGCAAAGATTGCCGCTAAATTCTTCGACTATGCCGAGATTATTGAACTACACCATCACGAGAAAGCTGATGCGCCCTCAGGTACCGCGCTGGCTACAGCGCAGGCAATGGTAGAGGCAAGGGGGAAACCGTTCCTTTATCCGATAACCAAGAAGGAGACGTTGAGCGGCACCCGCGGTGGTCAGGTCGACGGCGTCGCCATTCACAGCGTGAGGTTGCTGGGGTTGATGGCGAGTCAGGAGGTTATCTTTGGTGCCCTGGGGCAGACTCTCACCCTCAGGCACGATGCTATTAACCGCGAATGCTATATGCCGGGAGTCATCCTGGCTATTAAGGAGGTGGTGAAGCAGAAGGGGCTGGTCTATGGTCTGGACAGTCTACTCGGTCTTAAGGGGGGACCATGAAAGCTTACAATGTGGCAATTGTGGGCGCTACCGGCCTAGTAGGGCAGGAGTTTGTCAAGATTCTGCAACAGCGTGGTTTCCCCATCGCCTCGCTGAGGCTTTTTGCCTCCGACCGCTCGGCGGGGAAGAAACTTTTCTTCGGTCACCGAGAGATAGAGGTTCAGGAGACAACCCCTGATGCTTTCCACGAAATCGATATTGCTCTATTCTCTGCGGGCCCGGAGGCCAGCCGCTATTTTTCGCCGATAGCAGCTAAGAACGGGGCGCTGGTGATAGACAATAGCGCTGCCTTCAGGATGGAGCCCAATGTGCCGCTGGTAGTTCCTGAGGTGAACGCCGAGGATATAAGATGGCACGAGGGAATAATCGCCAACCCCAGTTGCTCCACAATACAACTAGTGGTGACATTGTACCCGCTGCATAAGGTCAACCCTATAAAACGGATCGTGGTCTCCACCTATCAGGCAGTATCGGGCACGGGCGCGGCCGCTGTGGAGGAGCTTACCACCCAGACCAAGTTGATACTTGAGGGACAGAGTGTGGTACCTCATGTCTATCCCCACCAGATTGCCTTTAACTTGCTGCCCGAAATTGACGTCTTCCTCGATAATGGTTATACCAAAGAGGAGTGGAAGCTGGCGGAAGAGACCCGGAAGATAATGCATGCCGAGGATATAGCCATATCTGCGACCTGTGTCCGGGTGCCAGTGTTCATTGGTGATAGTGAGGCGGTGACTGTGGAGTTCACCAACCCCATGAGCCCTGAGGACGCCAGAAATATACTGGCGAGGGCGCCCGGGGTGAAGGTGCTGGATGACCCCAGCGTCAGCCTTTATCCCCAGCCGTGGCTGGCCGCGGGCACCGACTATGTCTATGTAGGGCGTATCCGCGCGGACGCGTCTCACCCCAGGGGGCTGGTGATGTGGATAGTGGCTGACAACCTGCGCAAAGGCGCTGCATTAAACGCTATTCAAATAGCTGAAGAGGCGATCAGACAGGGCTGGCTGAAAAAGAAGTAACAGCGAAAAACTGGAGGAAGCCATGGTTGAATTCGGACGACTGTTGACTGCAATGGTCACCCCATTTGATGGAGAGGGAAAGGTGGACTATGCCCAGGCGAGAAAACTGGCGAAGGCACTACTCGATTCGGGGAGCGATGGGGTGGTTGTTTCTGGCACCACCGGTGAGTCCCCTACGCTGACTAAAGAGGAGAAGCTCCGTCTGTTTGCTGAGGTGAAGTCAGCCGTGGGAAATAAGGGCGCGGTGATCGCCGGCACCGGCAATTACTGCACCGAGGAGAGCATTGAGTTGACCAGGGAGGCTGAGAAGACCGGCGTAGATGGCTGTCTGTTGGTGGTGCCCTACTATAACCGTCCCACCCAGGAGGGCCTGTACCAGCACTTCAAGGCCATTGCCGAGTCTACCCGATTGCCCTGCATATTATACAATGTACCCTCTCGCACTGTGACCAACCTCACTGCTGAGACCGCGGTGAAGCTGAGTCAGGTGGACAATATCATCGGGATAAAAGAAGCCAGCGCCAATTTTGAGCAGATTGCCACCATCATTCAGAAGTCGAAGAAGGGCTTTCTGGTCTACAGTGGTAACGACGGCGACACATTCCACATCATGTGTCTGGGCGGGTATGGTGTCATCAGTGTTATCTCCCATCTGGTAGGGCTGCAGCTAAAGCAGATGATAGACGATTGTGCCAAGGGCGACACCGGCAAAGCGGCGGCGATACACCACAATCTGTTACCGCTGGTGAGCGCCATGTTTGTGGTTTCCAATCCATCGCCGGTGAAGTATGCCCTGAACTACCTTGGTTTCAGCGTGGGTAAACCGCGGCTGCCGCTCGTGGAACCGGACGAGAAGTCGAAAGCCCTAATTGAGCAGACGCTGAAAGCCTATAAAGTCGACCTCCCAATTGGTTAGCCTCGGGCAAGCTGAGATACCGCTGACACCGCTTTGAAAGCCTTTTCCGCCGTGTTAAAAGAATTCCTTGACCATAATTGTGTGGTCGCGGCTAGGACCCACGGAGATGATGCTGGCGGGACAGGAGAGGAGTTCCTCGATGCGTGCCACATAGCGGCGGGCTTGAGCCGGAAGGTCTGCGGCGCGGCGGATATGGGAGGTGGGGGTCTTCCAGCCGGGTAGTTCTTCATACACTGGCTGGCATTTCTCCAGCAGGGAGGTATTGCTGGGGAAGTGGTGCAGCGTCTCACCGTCCAGCCTGTAGGCGGTGCATATTTTCACCGAGTCGAAGACATCGAGCACGTCGAGGCGGGTGAGTGCAATGCTAGTGAAACCGTTGACCTGGGTGGCGAAGCGCCCGGCGACGGCATCAAACCAGCCGCAGCGGCGCGGCCTACCGGTGGTGGCGCCATATTCATGGGCGCGTTCTCGAATGAATTCACCCACCTTGTCCCTAAGCTCTGTGGGCATAGGGCCACTGCCCACGCGGGTGGTGTATGCCTTGAAGACACCGATGACCTGTTCGATGTGTCTGGGGCTTATGCCGGTGCCGAGTGAGCCACCTGCCGCCAGGGGCGATGAGGAGGTCACATATGGATAGGTGCCGAAGTCGGGGTCCAGCAGTGTGCCCTGTGCACCCTCAAGAAGGATGTTCTTGCCCTGCGAGACCATCTGTTGCAGCAGTCTGCTAGTATCTGTGATGAAGCGGGCCAACTTCTCGGCATACTGACAGTACTGCTGGTAGATTTCATCCAGTGACAACGGCGCAGCATTATAAATCCTGGTCAGGAGTGCGTTCTTGAGTTCCAGTATGGAGGCAAGCCGCTTGCGAAACCCATCCCTGTCGAGCAAATCGCAGGTGCGGATTCCCAGCCGCGCTATCTTGTCAGCGAACACCGGACCTATGCCCTTGCGGGTGGTGCCTATAGCCTTTTCGCCCCTCCGTTCCTCCTCCAGACCATCGAGCAGCGTGTGATATGGCATTATCAGGTGGGCACGGTCGCTGATGAACAGATTGTCAACCTTCACCCCGTGCTTTTCCAGGTTCTCGATTTCTTCCAGGAGCACAGCCGGATTGACGGCTACGCCGTTGCCGATGATGCAGGCAACGTGTGGGTGGAATATACCCGACGGCACCAGGTGGAGCCTGAACTCACCATAGGAGTTAATCACCGTGTGCCCCGCGTTGTCCCCTCCGGAGAAACGCACTACGGCGTGCATTCGCTCTGCGAGGAGATCCACGATTTTCCCCTTCCCTTCATCGCCCCACTGGGCACCGACAACCGCTACTATCGCCATCTTACTTCGAACTTGGAACCGAAGACCCTGCGGACTGGCCTCACTTACATTCGGGACATATAGTCCTTGCCCCAGTAGTACAGCAAAGCACCGCTACCGACCAGCCAGACAATCAGACCGGTTATTATCACCCATGGGGTGCCTAGGATGTGTAGCATGACCCCCAGGACCATCCAGATGAGGGCAGCCATGGTGAGGGCAATAACGCTCCATTCAAAGGTTCGGTCACTCATATCCATCGCGCTCTAATTTCTAACCACCCCTTGTTTTCTGCCATACATAGACCAGCCTTTGACCGACGGTGAAGAAAGCGAGTCCCGTGAGCACCGCCAGGGCTATAAGGACCTGGTCTAAAAGCAGACCCAGCGCCAGTATTATAACTCTCTCCGCTCTGGTAAACAAACCGACAGGACAGGCTATGCCCAGCCCCTCAGCCCTGGCCCTGGTGTAGCTGGTAAGGAATGAGCCTACCAGAGCCAGAAATGCCAGAACGATGTTAACCCATTCCCCGGTCCTTAGGTAAAGCAGTGCCACGCCGAAAAGCAGTGCCGCATCGGCGAGGCGGTCGAATGTGGAGTCCAGCATTGCGCCGAAACGGGTCGACTGGGCGGTAGCCCTGGCCAGGGCGCCATCAAGGATGTCGAATAGCCCCGAGATAAGCACCAGAATGCCGGCTATAACCAGATGCCCGGTGGCAATGGCGTAGGCACTGACGAAGCTCACTACCAGACCTGCCCAGGTAAGCGTATTGGGCTTAATGCGGCTACGGGAGAGGACCGTCAGGAAAGGGGTGGTTATACGCTGGGCAGCAAGCTTTCGCAGTTCGGCTAGATTAGGCATAGACCATCTCAACTTAACAGGCTCTTGTAGTAGTCCATCACCTGGCGGGCAACGTTTGGCCAGCTGTACTTCTCGGCCTTTACCCTGCCCCGCTCGCCCAGGCGCTGGCGTAGCACTCTATCATGGACGAGTCTGAGGATAGCCTCAGCCAGAGAGTCATCATCCTTTGGTGGTACCAGCAGCCCGTCCTCACCGTCTCTGATGACGCTGGCGTAGCCCATTATGTTGGTGGCGATAACGGGCCTAGCAGAGGCCATAGCTTCGAGTAGTACGATGCCGAAGCTCTCGCCACCTGTCGCCGGGGCGCAGAAAATGTCAGCAGTGCGGTAGTAAGATGGTAACTCAGGGCTGGGCACAAAACCAACGAACACGACATTCTCCTCTAGGTCCAGAAACTTGACCATGGCCTCATATCTCCGTCGCAGCACCGTTCCCGGTCCGGCCACTATCAAACGAAAATCGGGGAATTTCTCCTTGACCTTGGCGCAGGCGTTGAGCAAATAGCCCAGTCCCTTCCGGATTTCCAGCCTACCCACGAAGAGCAAGTTTATCCTGCCATCGATGAACTCTTGTCTGATTGGCCCTTCCGGCGTGAAGCGGTCGGTATCGATGCCGTTTGGGATTATCGTGTAGTCCGCGGGCAAGTAGCGGCTGACATATTGCAGGGCTGCCTGGGAGACGGCTATCTTGCCGTGGAGCTTGGTAAGCAACCTTCGGAAAACCGGTCGCCCTATCATATAGGGCCAGGGGTGGCTGTGATAGGCGTGGAATGTGCCCACATTCGTTGTCTCTGACCTGGCGAGCGCACTGAGGCAGAGCATTGGGGTGAATGGCTCGTGCAGGTGGAGTATATCAAACTTCTGCTGCTTCAGGATCTCGCCCACCTGAGCGGGGAGCCAGGGTGAAAGCGGCACGCGTGCTATGGAGCCGCCGGAGGGGATGGGGATGGGTCTGCCCACAGGGGTGACCTCCTCTTCAAAATACCTGGTGCCCCTCTTTAGGCAGGGCGCGATAATTTTGACCTCGTGTCCCCATTGAATGAAATTGTGCGCCAGATAGGCGATGTGGTTCACCACGCCGCCCGGGAACGAATAATCGTAAGGCGAAACCAGACCAATTTTCACTTCTGTGCTGAAATTTGCCCCGCTGCGCCTAAGTGCACTGTATTACTTACCGCGGCTTGGCCTGTTCCGGCGGCATTTCAGGAAGGGAGACAGGTGCTTGCAGGTCCTTGCCGGAGATGAAGTTTTCCACACGCCTCCGTGCCTCATCATCCGAGTACTGGATAGGTGGCGATTTCATAAAGTAGGCGCTGGGTGCCACCAGTGAGCCAGATATCCCGCGGTCCAGTGCCAGCTTGCAACACCTTATCGCGTCTATAACCACACCGGCGGAATTGGGGCTATCCCAGACCTCCAGTTTAAGTTCCAGATTGAGGGGCACATCGCCGAAGGTGCGACCTTCCATGCGGATATAGCAGATCTTGCGGTCGGCGAGCCAGGGTACATAATCGCTGGGGCCGATGTGGATGTTTTCTGGCTCGATTTCATAGTCTAGCTGAGAGGTCACAGCGTTGGTCTTGGATATCTTCTTCGATTCCAGCCGTTCCCGCTCCAGCATGTTATAGAAATCGGTGTTGCCACCGAAGTTCAGCTGGTAGGTCCTTTCCAGTTTAACGCCGCGGTCGCGGAAAAGTCGGGTGAGTACGCGGTGGGTGATGGTCGCCCCGACCTGTGACTTGATATCGTCGCCGATAATAGGCAGTCCTCTTTCAGCGAACCGGCGATACCAGTAGGGCTCACGGGCGATGAACACCGGTATGCAGTTGATAAACCCGCAGCCGGCGTCGAGGATTTGCTCCACGTACCACTTGGTCGCCTCTTCACTGCCCACGGGCAGGAAATTTACCACCACATCGGTCTTGGTTTCCTTGAGGATGCCCACGATATCAGCAGTGGAGCCTGGCGCTTTGGTGATAATTTGTGACAGGTATTTACCCAGGCCGTCATGAGTCATGCCGCGTGATACCCTGACGCCGGTAGCTGGCACCTCGCAGAACTTATAAGTGTTGTTTGGAGGAGTGAAGATGGCCTCGGCGAGGTCCTTGCCCACCTTGTTCTTGTCTATGTCAAAGGCGGCTACGAAGTTTATGTCTCTGATATGGTAGCCTCCCAGGTTCACATGCATCAGTCCGGGGACGAACTCGTTTTCCTTAGCCTTTTTGTAGTAATACACCCCCTGGACCAGTGATGAAGCACAATTGCCCACGCCGATGATAGCCACATTGATTTTTCCCATGGCTTTATGACTCCTTTCCTTGACGCCTTTCTCCGGGTCAGGACTTAGGTTTGGCGGCGACCATCTTTGGTGACCTTACCAGCCAAACAGGCATGCTGGCACCGTGCACCACTTTATCAGCAACACTCCCCATTACCCAGCGGGCTAGCCCCGTCCGACCGTGAGTCGACATCGCTATTAAGCTCACCTTGTTTGCTTCTGCATATTGTACTATTTTATCGGCCGGCTCACCAGTTACCACTTCGTAGGTGGCGGTAATGCCACGCTGGGCAAGCTGTCGCGCCATTTCCTTAAGATATTCCTGACCGGCTTTTTGCAGCACCTCAATGAGCTTTATCCAGTCGGGTCCGGTAAGCAGGCTAGCTTCTACGGCTCCGGGGGGCGAGACCACGTGGAGCAGATGAAGAGAAGCCCCTGTCTTTAAAGTGAGCATCTCGGCGTAGGGCAGGGCTGCCTGACCCAACTCGGAGCCATCCAGCGGGACGAGGATTCTCTCGATGCTCTGCTTGCTGGACGTATCCCGCTTCTCCAGTCGCTTTGCCTGAACCAGCATTATAGGGATGGCCGATGCACTCACCACCTTCTCCGCCACGCTCCCCAGCCACCAGCGCGTCACGCCGCTTAGGCCATGGGTCGCCATAAGAATAAGGTCGACCTTCTGTTTCTGGGCAAAGTCCAGGATCATCTCGGCAGTGGTGCCGTAAACAACGGCGGCTTCGGCCTTTATACCCTGCTCCTTGAGCTCTTCAGCCATCTTTGCTATGTAGTCTTCGAGCAGGCGGTTCACTCTTCTGGTTTTCTGCCCGATGCCAACGGCAAGGACGTACACTTTGGCATCAAACCTCGGTGCCAGGTCTCTTAAGTAAGGTAGTACGCACTCCGCCTCAAGCGAACCATCCAGGGGCACCAGTATCTGCTGCAATTTTATTTCCGCCATGGCTACCGTCCTTTTACTGTTTATTTTCTATCTTGTCTCAGTATAAAGTTTATGATATCTTTGAAGGGTGCTTTACGACTTCCACACCCATAGTTTTCTCAGCGATGGTGTCCTGTCACCTATCGAGCTTATCCGTCGTGCTGTGGTCAGAGGGTATTCAGCCATTGCCATCACCGACCACGTCGGCATTGGTTCCCTCAGCCGTGTAATCAAGGAGGTAAGTGACGACTGCGCCTTCGCCAGGGCTTACTGGAACATACTGGCCATCCCTGGCGTCGAGCTCACCCACATCCCGGCAAAAGCAATTGCCGAAGTTGCCCAAAAAGCCAAAGAACTGGGAGCATGGCTGGTAGTGGTGCACGGCGAGACCCTTGCCGAGCCAGTAGAAAGCGGCACCAACTTCGCAGCTCTCCAGTCCCCGCACGTTGATATTCTCGCTCACCCCGGGTTGCTCACTCCCGAGCAGGCAGCTCTTGCGGCTGAGCGGAATATCTTTATAGAGTTGACCACCCGCAACGGCCATTCTGCAACCAACGCCCATGTAGCCTCGGTATGTTTGCAGGCTCAAGCTCCTCTGCTGCTGAACTCAGACGCTCACACCGAAGGCGACCTGCTTTCGCCCGTTTTGGTCACGACCACACTCCTTGCTGCCGGGCTCGGTACCGAACAGCGGACTATTATCCTCGAGCAGAACCCCCTCCTTCTGCTACAGAGGCTCAACCGCTACCTGTCAGCTTCAGCTTAGCGGTGACAGATTAGCTCTTGCCAATGCGGAATACCTTGGTCCCGCAATTGGGGCAGGTGCCACGGATAGCTGGCCGCTTGTTCTTCAGCGTCACATTAGCCGGGTTCTTGATCTCTACCTTCTTGCGGCACTTGAAGCAGTACGCCTGCGCCATTTAGATCACCTCCTTTCTTCAAAGCTAAACCATATCCTATTATAATACAGCTTGTCAAGCCCTACGGCACGCGAGAAAGCATTGACAGTTGGTTGATTATATTGTAATATATGTATAAACGGTCAAAATGATACCTCGCCGGAGGAAAATTTGGAGAAAGGTAGTGTAGAGCTGTATGAGCTGAAGGCGCGGCTTTGCAAGGTGTTTGCTGATGCCAAGAGGCTGCAGATAATTGACCAGTTACGCGGTGGTGAAAAGACGGTTGGTGAGCTGGTGAGGCTGCTGGGAGCCCCGCAGGCGGTGGTATCGCGGCACCTGGCTGTGTTGCGCGAGAAGGGGGTGGTGAACGCTCGCCGTCAGGGCGTAAATGTGTACTACAGCCTCACGGACAAGAAAATAGGCGATGCTTGCGAACTTGTACACCAGATATTGCTCAACCAGATGGAAAAAAACAGAAGACTGGCGGAAAAACTTAGCAGGTAGTTTCAAAGTAACATAAGGAGGGGACAAGTTGGAAAAGAGAGATGGTGTGACTATAGTGGTGTTTAGTGGCGACATGGACAAGGTGATGGCAGCCTTCAATATCGCTGTGGGCGCCGCCGCTGCCGGTAAAGAGACCACGATGTTCTTCACTTTCTGGGGGATAAAAGCCATCCAGAAAGGTAACCTGACCGGCAAAAGCTTTTTTGGACGGATGATGGGATTGCTCAACCGTGGTGGCATCAACCGCATCGGTCCTTCCCGATTTAACTTCGGTGGCATCGGAAGGTGGATGTTCAAGCAGATGATGAAGGCGCATAATATTACGCCGCTGGAGGAGCTACGTAAAATAGCCATCGACCTTGGTGTCAAGCTCGTCCCTTGTCAGATGAGCATGGAGGTGATGGAGATCGGGCGCGAAGACCTCATCGATGAGGTGGCGGAGCCGGCGGGGGTGGCCACCATGCTGGAGGCTGCCAGCCGCTCGGCAGCAACGCTCTTTATCTAGAAGGAGGCATTGAAATGGCGCAGGAAATCAAAGCCGATGTGAAGCTCAATCTCGAGGGGCTGCTCTGTCCCATCCCCGTGGTCAAAGTAAGTCAGGCGATGAAGGACTTACCCGTGGGTGGGATCCTGGAAGCTACAGCGACGGACCCGGGCGTGCTCACCGATATCCCGGCCTGGACTAAGAGCACCGGGAATGAACTTCTTTCCATAGAGAAAAAAGATAAGGTAATCACCTTCACTATAAGAAAGACTAAATGAATGCACTGACCATTGTTGCTGCTTCGGTTTTGTCGCTGGGCGCGTTGGTTTGTGTCGTCGGGCTGGGGTGGCTTGTATTTACCGCCCAGCGATGGCATTTCAGCGGCGATGTCGCTGTAGCCAAGGGCTCTGCTGCGAAAGGTGTGCTTTACGCCTTCACGGTGGGCATGTTGCCATGGGAGAAGGAGAGCGCGCGACGGCACTGGGTGGCTTATCTCCGTGGTGTTGTCTTTCACGCGGGCATTTTTGTTGGTGTCGCCTTCCTCTTTGTAACACCCTGGCTTGCCACATTACCTGCTACATTGAGGCTTGCTATCTCGATGGTCCTTGCCTTAGCCGCCGCTGCCGGACTAGCCGGCTTCTGGTTGCGTTATCATGACCGGATGCTAAGGCCGGTAAGTACGCCTGATGACTACACTTCGCTCGCTCTGGCCTCGCTATTTCTTATCTCCGGGAGTCTGTCCGCCGCTTGTGTGGAGTTTTTACCGCTATTCTGGATTCTTACTGGCGTGACCCTCGCCTACACCCCGTTCAGTAAGTTACGTCATTTCGTCTATTTCTTTTATGCACGCACATTCTTTGGCTTGATGTTCGGTCAGCGAGGTATTTTGAAATGACCAGCGGAAATGCAGTGCCAAGTACCGTTGACCTCGGAGAAAGACTGAGGACACTGCTTGACCGTAAACAGCTCGCTTCGCTAGAAGTGTGCGTACGTTGTGGCATCTGCACTGAAAGCTGCCATTATTACCGTTCCGAACCCAGGCTGGAACATACGCCTTTCTACCGCGCGGAACAGTTAAGGAAACTTTACCGCTATCTTCTCGACCCGGTGGCACACCGCTTCCGCTGCTGGTTCAATTCTGAAGTGCCATCCGATGAACTGTTGCGCCAGCTTGCTGAAATTGCATTTTCCACCTGCACGCTGTGTCAGAGGTGCACCCTCGACTGTCCCTTCAGCGTGGATACAGCGGATATCATGCGAGCGGCGCGGGCGCTGGCTACTGCTACCGGTAATGCGCCGGAGATGCTTGTTGAACTGGCAGATGCCGCTATCGCCAAAGGCGAGA
>Ga0315298_1000859_pt1 | contig 58151 bp, 51 predicted proteins | sample WHS_1_MG_FD_203077 | JGI IMG/M metagenome (GOLD analysis project Ga0315298, IMG submission 203077) | Extremophilic microbial mat communities from Washburn Hot Springs, YNP, Wyoming, USA - WHS_1_MG | ecosystem: Environmental > Aquatic > Thermal springs > Hot (42-90C) | place: USA: Wyoming... | reverse complement strand
ACTCTTCCAGCAATACGGACACCTCTGTCTCTATGGCCTGTTCGATCAGGGAACGTGCCGCTCGCCGAAGTACGCCTTCAATGCCCAGGCCCAGCTCTCCCATACCACTCTCAAAAACGGTACTATCTTTCACGGCGCACTCCTCGTTGCTCATTGGTCGGCAAACCCTTTGTAGCAACAGTGCGCCACCTCACTCAAGTCAGATGTAATCTGCCCGTACACCACTTTCGATCATAGCTCCGATTACAAAGGAATGTGGATTACCGACATGGTGGCAAGAGCGTCCCAGCGGCTTTTTGGTATCTGATCCGTTTGGGATTTCACCATGGTTCGCTGCATATTGTTTACCTGATACGTAATATGCTGGGTCGTGGCTGGCTGGTATGTACACGCATTCTGACGAAGGAAACCTAAGGGATGATCTGTGAGTGTAAGAAAATGTTTGAGCAGATGAGCATGTGGCTCGTACCGATGCTACTCCTCCTGCATGGCGTGTTGGCCTGCGGTGCGTCGGCAAAACAGATAAATCACGGTTTAAGCAACGAACGACCCAACAAAGCTTCAGTCCCACAAGTCCAGAATAACGGCCTGTTCGTAGAAAATCCTCTTTCCTATTATTTGGGGGAAGATGTCGTACGGAACTTGAAATTCGTCCATGCGCATATGGATATATCCATCCCGGTACCGCAACTCGCGACGGTACAAGAGGCCACCATAAATCTAAACCAGACTCCTTCGGCGGCACTTGATGACCAGTCGGTGGAGGCCATTTATCTCAACGGACAGGTGGTGGCCCAGTTTTCCCTGAAGGGTCAGGAGGGCACGTTTAGCCAGAATATCACCTTGCCGGGGAAACTTTTTCGGGCTGGTTACAATATACTGCGACTGGAGGTTAACCAACACTACACCAAAGTATGCGAGTACCCCATGGCGCCCCAGCTCTGGACACAGGTAGACACTGCCGGGTCTAGCGTAAAAATACGCTTTGCACCAAAAACCTGGGTACCTCTGCTTGCTGGCCTCGACAACCTATTTGATAAAACCAGCTTTTCAGCGCAACCCGTCGTCAGCATTTTTTATGGCCAACAGGTCCAAGCCGGTTCACTGGACGCCTTGGCACTGGCGGCTCAGGGCGCTGCGCTGCGCTACCAATATCTGCCGGTACGGATGGATGCAAAAGCCATTTCCGCAAGTCATCTGGAGCAGTGGCTGACTCAGACCGGAGCAGGAGGAAGCGCTGTGTCGCTATGGGTGGGAACGGCGAAAAGCCTGTCTTTACTCTGGCAAGGCCTCCATATTCCTGCGCCCAAAGGCGCATGGATGGGTACTTACGTCTGGCCGAACCATCCGCACCATTATGTCGTGATCCTCTCCGGTGATACGCAGGAACAGGTGCGCCAGACGGCGAAGGTATTTGCTCAGCCACGCATCGTTCTGCCGCCGGTCTCTCAAGCGCAAATCACGGGGTTACAGATGCCAGATCGCCAAAAGGTCGCACAACCTATCACCAGCAGGATTTTTGACCATAGCGCTTTTTCTTTGCTGGCCACAGGGTTTCATACCACCTCGCTGAAGGGATATGCGCCGCCGCCTGCTGGCCTACGCATCTGGAATGGGGGCTGGGACCGTAAGGCACAACTTCATCTGCATCTGGCTTATGCTGCCGGTATGGCAACGCAATCTGCCCTGAATGTTCTGGTTAACGGCATACTGCAAGGATCTATCCCACTCAATCAGCCTACTGGCGGCCGATATAGCAATTATACCGTCACCATCCCGCCCACCATCATGCATTCCGGATGGAATACCGTATCGTTGCAGCCCATATTCGTCCCCGTGAGCAACGGCGGAGAATGTAAGCCGTTTTTCATGGGAAATCTGTGGGTTACTATCTATGACGATTCGACTTTTGACTGGGAGGGCGATGGCGTGACAACACAACAACCCGACCTGGCCACACTAGCCGCCGATGGTTATCCTTACACCAAAAAATCATTGGGTGAGGATATGCATGTACAGGTGCCCGATTTGCAACCAGCTACACTTTCTGCCGCTCTGACCCTCATGGGAAAAATCGCACAGGTGGGCCAGCGTCCCTACCTTATGGCGCGCTTGGTGGCAAGAACCACCCCTGCACTGGATACGGGCATTTTCGTCGCGCCGTGGGCGAATATCCCGCCTGAATGGCGCCATCATCTCCAGGTGACTGCCAACCACATCGAAGAATCTTTCCCGGTCGGCCGTTCAGCTCAGGATTTCTCAGGCATCCTCTCTATAATTCATCCGCAGGCGACGGGGGCTAGTGTCGTCCGTGGCCAGATGTCCCTCAACGCCGATCTTGGCTCGCTCGCATTCGCCACCACCTGGGAACAGGATGGACATCCGCTCACGCTCTTTACGGCTGCCACCGCTGAAACCCTGTCCCATGGTATGGATAGTCTCGTGGATTACGGCCCATGGTCACAGCTCAAAGGCACCTTGGCCTGGTGGACCCCCGGAGGCAAAAAAGTGACCAGTCTCGGTTTGGACGAAGAGCCTTTCCGCAATTATGGCCTACACGGCGGCTTATATCTGTGGGTCTCTCGCCATCCATGGTTTTCTTTATTGGGAATAGCAATGATCGGGCTGCTCTTCGTTCTGGCGACCAGATTGGCCTTACGCGCTTATTCCCGCAAACATCATTCAAAGGAATTTTGATCCATGGGCGAAAGATTCTTGAAGCGATGTCTCGTATCCTCCAACTTCGTCTTTTTCCTCTTGATGCCTGCGGTGGCTGCCGCTCAGGATTTACTGTTGGGTGGCGTGCAGTGGGGTCCACGGAATTCCTACAGCTATTTTGGGGGCGTGCTACCCGTGGCAGGAGGGCAATTGGGAAAGGGATGGTTCGTCACGGCATTTGCCAGCTATCTCACCTATCAATATCACAGCGGCAATCCCATTGAACTCGTGCAAACCAAGGTGCCGGGTTTCAATGCCGGGCTGGGTTACACCTGGAAGGGAGCGTCTTATGCGCTGGCCCTTTCGGGCAGTGTAGGGGATCAGTATTTTTCCGTCGCGCCCCATGAGTTGCCCAACGCCCCGTCTCCTCGGCCAGAAGGAAACGTGCCCACTTTCACGCCGCAAATTCAGGCGCGCTACAATCTGAGCCCTCAATTCTATTTGAGCACCATCGATAGCTATTCCTTTGGGCAAAGCTCATATTGGAGCCGCTTTCGTGGCGAATACCAGCCGGTATGGTGGCTCAGCGTGGGGCCTGAGGGAATTATCCAGGGAGGACAAAATTATCGTATCCGGCAGATGGGAGCCTTCGCTTCGTTTCAATTGGGGCAAGGATGGGGAACAGAATTGGAAGGCGGCATTACTTACAGCAGCGGTTTGGATAATACGGGATATTGCGGTTTTTCATTTTCAAAGATGTTTTGACATAGATGCGAAAAATCCTGTGGATTATTACTGGCATGTTTTTCATGGTTTCATCGGCCGTTGCTGAACTCTGCAGCCCCGACTTGGACGCAGAGTTATAGCACGGTTTTCAACGCCATTTCATGGATAGCAAGGCCGCAGTATCGATCTGAACGAAGGTGGCGTCAGCACCTCTGGAGGTCAAGCCTATGCATTTTTTCGCTCTCGTGGCCAATAACCGTGCATTTTTTCAAAAAATCATGAATTGGACTCAAGATAACATGTTGCGTGTGCTGCCTGACCAGCGTGTAGATTTCTCGCTTTGGCCACCGCATAGAACGCCGGCTGGAAGGTACCCATCGCCTTGACACTCCCGCCGATCCTGATAAAGTTAATACCAACCGATCGGTATGCAATACTGCACGCAGGGAGGCCGCCATGGCAATGCGTTTTGGTCCTTGGAGAAGCCATGCCGGCCCTACAACTTTTAAGAATATCAGACTATCTGGTATGTAAAATGAGGAGGAGCGCATGTCCGAACTAAAAATCAATCCTTACAAGCAACCTGCCGGAGGTTGGGGCGCGTTGCGGGCTTCCATGCAGAGCCTGCAGCATCAGGGGATTCTGGCCGAAGGTACCGCCCTGCTCCTCAAATCCAATCAGGCGGAAGGTTTCGACTGCCCCGGTTGCGCCTGGCCGGACCCGGACGCCCACTCCACATTCGAGTTCTGTGAAAATGGCGTGAAAGCCGTGGCGGCGGAGGCCACCAGCAAGCGGGTGACCGCCGACTTTTTCGCGCAACATACCGTCAGCTGGCTGGCTGAACATGACGATTATTACCTGGAAGAACTTGGTCGCCTGACCGAGCCGATGTTTTACGACGCCGCGACCGATCACTATGTACCCATCAGCTGGGAGGTGGCGTTCCAGCGTATTGCCCAGCATCTGCAAGCGCTTAAATCTCCTCATGAAGCGATTTTCTACACTTCCGGGCGCACCTCCAACGAGGCAGCTTTCCTCTACCAGCTTTTCGCCCGGGAATTCGGCACCAACAACATGCCGGACTGCTCTAATATGTGCCACGAGCCCACCAGCCTGGGCATGCCGGAATCCATCGGTATCGGTAAAGGCACCGTCACCCTGGAAGATTTCGATCATGCCGACACCCTCCTGCTCTTCGGTCACAATCCGGGCACCAATCATCCACGCATGCTGGGCACTTTGCGGGATGCCGCCAAACGCGGCTGCCGGATACTGGTTTTCAACCCGCTACGGGAGCGTGGTCTACAACGTTTCGTAAATCCGCAGGATGCCAGGGAAATGCTCACCAACCACGGCACAGAAATCGCCACCCATTATTATCAACCGCGTATTGGCGGCGACTACGCCATCGCGCTGGGGATCGCCCGCTATGTGCTGGAACAGGGCACCCTGGATCAGGATTTTATCGACACCCATACCCAAGGCTTTGAATCCTTCAAGGAAATTGCCCTCAATACGCCTTGGGCGGATATTGAGGCGGAAAGTGGCCTGACCCATGCCGAGTTCATGGAAGTCGGTAAAATCTATGATGAAGGCAAGGCCGGCATAATCACCTGGGGCATGGGGATCACTCAGCACAAGCACGCGGTGGCGACTATTCAGATGCTGGTCAATGTGCTCTTGCTCAAAGGTAATATCGGCAAGGAGGGGGCCGGCGCCTGCCCGATTCGCGGCCACAGTAACGTTCAGGGGGATCGCACCATGGGTGTTTGGGAACGTCCGGCACCGGATTTCCTGGACCGTCTCGCCAAGGAGTTCCATTTTGAACCACCCCGCGAACATGGTTATGACGTGATCGGCAGCATCACCGCCCTGGAAGAGGGATGCGCCAAGGTCTTTATTGGCATGGGCGGCAATTTTGCCAACGCCACACCCGATACGGCCCGTGTCCATAAAGCCCTGCGCGGGTGTGCGTTGACCGTGCATGTCACCACCAAGCTCAATCGCTCGCATATCGTCCATGGGAAGGAGGCAATCATCCTGCCTTGTCTGGGACGTACCGAAATTGATATTCAAAGCGGTCAGCCGCAGGGGGTGACGGTGGAAGATTCCATGAGCATGGTGCATATCTCCCAGGGTATGCGCGCCCCGGCTTCACCCCACCTGAAGTCCGAATCCGCCATCATCGCGGGGCTCGCCGAAGCGACATTGCCCCAGAGCAAAACACCATGGCGCGAGCTGGTCGCAGACTATGACCGGATTCGCGACCGTATTTCCCGCGTTGTTCCGGGTTTTGAAGACTTCAACGACCGCGTCCACAAACCGCGTGGTTTTCATCTGGATCTGCCGCCGCGCTCCCGACGCTGGACCACCGCATCCGGCAAAGCCAATTTCATCGCGCGGGAGTTGAAAGCCGTCACTGAAGATCGCTTTCAGCCGCAGACGGCAGCGCGGGTATTTAATCTCATGACCATCCGCAGCCACGACCAGTACAACACCACGATCTATGGCTTAGAAGACCGTTATCGGGGCGTTTCCGGCGCCCGCAACGTCTGCTTCATGCATGCCGCTGATATGGCGGAACTGGGGTTCCAGCCGGACCAACTTGTGGACATCACCTCGCACTGGCGGGATGGCGAGCGGGTCGCCCGGAATTTCGTCTTGGTGCCATACGATATCCCGCGGGGCTGTGTGGCCGGATACTATCCCGAGCTTAACGTGCTGGTCCCCCTCTCCAGCCATGCGGACCGGGCCAATACCCCCACCTCCAAGTCCATTCAGGTGACTTTTGCAGCGGCGGGGCAATGTGCCTGAGAGCACCGCTGAAGAAAGCGCGATGGAAAACCTGGTGATCGCCCTGATGCAGGCATTGTGTGCCGAGCAGGTACTGTCTCTCGCGAAAATCGGTAAGCATCTGGGCATCCGTCGCAGCCAGCTGGAGCGACTCCTGTTGCTCCTCGGTCATTCCGACGGTTGGGGCGGCATGGACTACGTTGTTCAGGAAGAACAGCGGGGTCGCTCCGTCATCACCCTCACTGAAAAAGGACGAGCGCTATGCGCACAGATGCAGGCCTCAGCGGAATAAGCTGGTCTCCGGCGACTGTGCTGGAAAGCCAGCGCATGCCCTTGGTACACGAGGAAGCCATACTACAGGAAGCCGCCATTTCGCTGGTAATCAACGGTGATCCATACGCGGTGATGATGGCCACGCCAGACCATCTGGAGGACTTTTTTTGTGGCTTTCTATGGAGCGAAGGCGTACTGCGGTCCCTGGAGGAAATCATCGCCTGGGAATCGGTACATGTGGCCGAGGGTTGGGCATTGTATATTCAGCTCAGTCCGGCGGCAGCGGAACGAGTCGAACGTAAGCGTCGCTGCGTGATCGGTGGGAGCGCTTGCGGGCTCTGCGGGACACCCTGTTTCACCGGGCTGGTGCCTTTCCCGTCCCTAAAACGGGATCTGGCGACGACGGATGCGGAGGCCATTCACGCGCTCCTTGCCACCATGCAACAACAACAGGATTTAAATCAGACTACCGGAACCGCACACGCCGCCGTTTTGGCTACGTCTCTTGGCGTTCTGGTCCGCGAAGACATAGGCCGCCACAATGCCGTCGACAAAAGTATTGGTGCTGCGTTGCAGCAGGGCATTGCCTATGGACAGGCCGCACTGCTGGGCGTTTCTTCCCGGCTCAGCTTCGAGATTGCCCTCAAGGCTCTGGGCTTTGGCATACCCGTTGTGGCGGCCATTTCTGGAATCAGCAGCCTCGCCATTCAACTGGCCGAAAGCCATGGCCTGACCCTTATCGGTTATGCCCGGGACGGGCGTATGACGGTCTACGCCCACGGTGAAAGAATCCGCGGCTGTAGCGGGTCGATTCCCATGGATTGCTGATTTTTTACCCCTCATCACCATCCCTTACATACTGGAGATATGCCCATGGATGTTCGCGCTGCCGTTGCTTACGGCGCCAATCAACCCCTCGTTGTTGAAACCGTGCAACTCGAAGGACCACGCGCCGGCGAGGTGCTGGTGGAAATCAAGGCTACCGGCGTTTGCCATACCGACGCCTACACCCTCTCGGGCATGGATCCCGAAGGCCTGTTTCCCACCGTGCTGGGTCATGAAGGCGCGGGCGTGGTGGTGGAGGTCGGGCCGGGGGTACGCTCCCTGAAGCCCGGCGATCATGTCATCCCCCTTTACACCCCGGAATGCCGGGAGTGTGAATACTGCCTGAGCGGTAAGACCAATCTCTGCCAGGCCATCCGCGATACCCAGGGGCGAGGTCTGATGCCCGACGGCACCAGTCGTTTCTCGGCCAATGGCAAGCCGCTGTACCACTACATGGGCACCAGCACCTTCGCCAATTACACTGTGTTGCCGGAAATCGCCCTGGCCAAAATCCGCGAGGATGCGCCCTTTGATAAGGTTTGTTATATCGGCTGTGGCGTTACCACCGGTATCGGGGCGGTGCTGTATACGGCCAAGGTCCGTCCTGGCGACAAGGTCGTGGTTTTCGGCCTTGGCGGTATTGGCCTCAATGTGGTTCAGGGCGCACGCATGGCAGGGGCGGACATGATCGTCGGCGTGGACATCAACCCCGGCAAGCGCGATCTGGCCGAGAAATTCGGCATGACCCATTTCGTGAATCCCAAGGAGGTCGAAGGCGATCTGGTTCCCTATCTGGTCAACCTCACCAAGGGCGGCGCCGACTTCAGTTTCGAGTGCATCGGCAACACCGCCCTGATGCGCCAGGCGCTGGAATGCTGCCACAAAGGCTGGGGCACCAGCGTCATCATCGGTGTCGCCGGTTCCGGACAGGAAATCAGTACCCGCCCCTTCCAACTGGTGACCGGACGCAACTGGCGGGGTTCCGCCTTCGGCGGTGCCAAGGGCCGCACCGACGTGCCGAAAATCGTCGACTGGTACATGGAAGGCAAAATCCATATCGACGAGATGATCACCCATACCCTGCCATTGGAAGAGATCAACACCGCTTTCGATCTCATGCACGAGGGTAAGTCCATCCGCACCGTACTAACCTTCTGAGGCAAAACATGGATACCCAGAAAGCACTAGGTTAGACACTCAGCCCGGCTCCGCCGGGTTTTCTTGGCATGGCAATTGCTTTGTGATCCGGTATAGCCAAATTTTGGGTATGCAGGTACGCTTTACGACATCGAGATATTCTGTCATACATATCGAATCTCCCGATGGTTGCTCATTTTTTCCAAAAATGGAGACGTCCAACATGCAAAACAATTGGTCTGCTTTGGTACATCGTTATATGTCACAAAATATAGAGTCGGACCAGCACCTCAAGAATCCAGCCATTACGCAGACGCCAGGGGTGGTCAGGAATCGGTCGATACGCATGAAAGCACAGCCGCCTGTCATGGCCTTACTCGTCAGTCTGTGGGTGGCGGGCATGGGAACCGCTGTGGCCGCCACCCCCCTCCATGTTGCCTATGCCGGTTCCATGGGAGCGGTTATGGACATGCATTTGGGACCTGCCTTCGCCAAGACACACCATGTGACCTACCAGGGAGAGGGACAAGGTGCCTATGGCCTCGCCCACCTCATTGCGGCAAAGAAGCTGCGCACGGACGTATTCATCTCCATTACGCCCGGCCCCATCCGGGTGCTGGAAAAGGCCGGGATGGTGAGCAAGGCGGTCCCTGTAGCCAGCACCGCCATGGTCATCGCCTACAGCCCCAAGAGCCGCTATGCCAACGAATTTGTAGCCGCAGCCGCCGGCAAAATACCTTGGTACACGGTTCTGGAGAAGCCGGGGATTCAGTTCGGACGCACGGACCCGCAGACGGATCCCCAGGGGCAGAACATCCTCTTTACCTTCCTTCTGGCGCAGAAGTACTACCACCAGCCTGAGCTTGCGCAGCGTGTTCTAGGCCCTGTGGAGAACCAAAAGCAGATATTCACCGAAGCCTCCCTGCTGGCACGCCTGAAGAGTGGACAGATAGACGCCTCCTCCGGATATGAGAGCGCTGTGAAATCGCTCCATCTTCCCTTCATCACCCTCCCGGATGAAATCAACCTGAGCAACCCGGCCATGGCCAAAGCCTGGTATGACACAGTGCATTTCACTATGACGGTGGACGGCAAAACCAAAACCCTGGACACCCAGCCTTTGGTGTTTTATGCCGCCGTGCCCAAAGACGCCCCGCATCCAAAATTGGGGGAGGCCTTCATCCGCTTCATGACCAGCAAGGCTGGGCAGGCCATGTTCAAGGAGACCGGCTACAACAATCCACGCTAGCCATCAGCATTCCTGCTCAGGCCAAACCCTCATGTTGGCGTTCATCGATAATCATGCGCCTTGCCGACAAGCAAACCGCTGCGGTCTTCGCCGACCTGCAGGTACACTGCTTTGGAGCAGAACTGTTGCGGGTGGCGCAGCGGAAATTGGCACAATTAGATCGCGGACCGGATCAAAGATTTGGCTGTACCGCCAGGGGCAACAGCATGGAGAAGTTCTCCGGCAATCGGAACGGCCAATGGAGCATTCGCATCAACGATCGGTAGCGAATCTGCAGCCCCCTCCCAAAGGCCTAAAAACTCCCCTTGAAATCATCTGAACTCGTACCCATAACTTTGCATGCCAGAGATCAGGCATACAGTCGCCTGACTGGTGTTCTATTGATGCATATTAAGGAGGTGTAAAATGGCAAATGAAGTCTCACGTTCTGCGGTCAGGAATGTTCGCCAGGTAGAACCTTTGGAAAGCCTTATGGAGACAGTATGGCCAGGGGTGTTCTCTCCTTTCATTACTCGACAGGCCACGCAGCCCCATATCGCGCATATCGATGTCCTTGATCACGATGACGCTTTTGTATTGAAGGCAGAAATTGCCGGTGTAGACAAGAACAGGCTGGATGTCCAGGTACATGGGAATCAAGTCTACATCAGCGGCATCAAGGAAGAAGATAGCGCTCGGGAAGAAGGGAACTATATCTACCGGGAGCGTCGATGTGGAGAGTTTTCTCGTACCGTGCAGCTCCCTGCAGATGTGAATGGCGATCAAACTAAAGCGACATACAAAGATGGTGTTTTAGAGTTGACTCTGCCCAAAACAGAAGCTGCCAAACGCAAGAAGATTGCGATTTCCTGAGCGATAGGATGAGGCTTCGTGATATTTTCATGAAGCCTCATTCCTCCCACGGCATCACCTGAAACAGATGATAACATTTTAGAAATTTTGTAACTTAAATATGATTATCCATTTGTTTGTGTCTCTATGATGCGCACTTCCTGCTGCTTAACAGAGAAGGTTCCACAGGCAGAGGTATAGGTATTGGTTTCATAATTTCTGGCATTTCATGGCCGGTGTGCCACTCGACAACATCCACTGTCCTTCTGTTATTAATAGCATTTCAGGTGATTAATGTTTACGCCTTACACAAAAAATAATAACATATAATGTGAAACAAATATTGGGGATCTCGCGATGAGACACAGATGGTTTCTTGAAAGACTCCGCACGGACTGGACAGTTCTTACGCTTTATGAGCGTTTTGAGCAGATCGTTTCATTAGTGATTTCGTTATTGCTTACAATTCTTATCTTAGTTGCTCTCTGGGATCTGGTATCCAGCATTGCACATCTAATAAACACACCAAATAATGCAATACAAGAACATAGTTTCCCAGCCGTCTTTGGATCCATAATGAGTTTATTGATTGCCCTGGAGTTTAACCATACGATTTTTCACTCCATTCAACATAGTGGACAAATAGTCCGGGTGAAAACCGTTGTCCTCATTGCGATATTGGGCATATCGAGAGAGTATATCCTGCTGGACACCAGAGCACTGCACGCTGCCACCATTTTTGGTTATGGGATTTCCATTTTGTGCCTAGGAATAGTTTACTATATTCTCGATGTCAGAGAAATCAGTATCCCTAGAATAAGCGCCCATCGTCACACACCAGAAGATTAAGAAGTCTGGGCCGTTTTAACGAACTGAGCTTCCGCGACCGCACCAAAATCAAGCGGCTATAAAAGCCTTTATTGACAGGACATCTAGCGGGAACAGGGGATTTTTATCCACCGATCAGACCACCGACAACAGTGCCAATCAGCTTTTCGAGTTACCGTATTTCACGATAACCATTTGATTATATGGTGGGCCCGCACGGACTCGAACCGTGGACCAAGGGATTATGAGTCCCCTGCTCTAACCAACTGAGCTACAGGCCCTAAAGAAAGGCGTGGAACGCGCCGATATCCACGCCGGTATACAACAGAAGCATACATCAAGACGGGATCGTCACCTCACCGTCCACAAAACTGCGCAACCGCTCCGATCGGGAGGGGTGACGCAGTTTACGCAGTGCCTTGGCTTCAATTTGGCGGATACGCTCACGAGTAACGTCAAACTGCTTGCCAACTTCCTCTAGCGTATGGTCGGTATTCATCCCGATACCAAAACGCATACGCAGCACCTTGGCCTCCCGCGCCGTCAAACCATTATCGAGCAGCTCCTCGACCACCTCGCGAATCGCCGCATTAACGGCAGAATCCGCTGGCGCAGTCACGTTTCGATCTTCAATGAAATCACCCAGATGCGAGTCTTCATCATCACCTATGGGTGTCTCCATAGAGATGGGTTCTTTAGCGATTTTCAATACCTTGCGAATTTTATCCTCAGGCATCTCCATTCGCTCTGCCAACTCTTCAGGCGTCGGCTCGCGTCCCATTTCCTGAAGCATCTGTCGACTGATCCGATTGAGCTTGTTGATGGTTTCGATCATATGTACCGGAATACGAATGGTCCTCGCCTGATCCGCAATGCTCCGCGTAATGGCCTGCCGTATCCACCAAGTCGCGTAAGTCGAGAATTTGTAACCACGCCGATATTCAAACTTGTCCACGGCTTTCATCAAGCCGATATTCCCTTCCTGAATCAAATCGAGAAACTGCAAACCACGATTGGTATACTTCTTGGCAATAGAGATCACCAGACGCAGGTTGGCCTCGACCATTTCCTTCTTGGCACGCCGCGCTTTAGCCTCACCAATAGACATCAATCGGCTGGCCTCTTTAATCTCAACAACCGGCAAGCCTGCACGCTTCTCAATGTTCGCCAGTCGCTTCATGATCGACACGATATCGTCACGAAACTCGATCAACCGAGCACTGTAAGAAAATCCACCGGAAATTTGCTGATCAACCCAGCCAACATCACTTTCGTGACCAGGATAACTGCGTACAAAATCCTTACGCGGGAAACGTGCACGTTCAATGCACAGTTCCATCAGCTCCCGTTCGCATTGACGTACCTCTTCGGTCAACCCGCGCAGCGCATCGGTCATGACATCGATCTGACGAACGTTGAGCTTGATTTCCAGGAAGCGCTCCGCAAGCTCACGACGCTGCCGTTGGTAGGCTTCCCCATGCATTTCCCCATCGGCATAGCTGACGAGTAACATGGTGTAAGCAGAGCGAATAACTGCAAAACGTTCCAACGCTTCTTCGAGTTGTGGGCCTTTATCTACTTCGACATCACCGCCTTCAGATTCTTCGTCGTCGTCCTCAACCTCAATCTCGTCGCCGCCCACCAGTACGGCATCCTCGTCCGCGCCAACCGCTTCCGCATCCAGCGCATTAGGATCGATAAAGGCGTCGACCACTTCATCCAGGCGTATCTCACCGCGCTCCACCCGATCGGCCGCGTCCAGCAAAAGAGAGATGGTCGTCGGACAAGTCGATACCGCCCGCAGCACCTGCATCAGCCCGTCTTCAATACGCCGGGCAATCTCGATTTCACCTTCACGGGTAAGCAGTTCGACGCTGCCCATCTCGCGCATGTACATGCGCACCGGGTCACTGGTCCGCCCGATATCCGCCTCGACCACAGCCAGGGCTTCTTCGGCGGCCTCTTCCGCCTCCTGGGCGGCGACCACGGAACCACCTTCCCCATCCAGCAGGGTTTCGCCATCGGGGGCTTCTTCGAAGACCTCAATACCCATGTCATTGATCATGGAGATGACATTTTCCATTTGCTCGGGGTCGAAGACCTCTTCGGGCAAATGATCATTGATCTCGCGATAGGTCAGGTAGCCTTGCTCTTTACCGCGCGCGATAAGCCGCTTCAGCTCAGACCGCTGAGATTCGTTATCCACTGCACTCTCACCGTCTCTCATAACCACCCTGCACTCGCGGAAAGCCGCGCATTATATAAGAAAAACTATACGCCTGGAAAGGTCTCATCGTCACAGACCTGCATCCTCAGCCTTTTCCTGCAGTTATATCTGGCTCAAACATCCTTCCGCCTGCCGCGCCGGGACAAGCGTACCATCTCTGCTCGCTCCTGCTCGGAAAGTGCGCTCAAACCACCCTGATCCGCTGCCCGGCTGATAAAGTGGCTGCGCGCTGCAGCAAGACGCTGATTGACCCGCGCCACACAGCCCGCAATTTCAAGCTGCGTCGATGCACCATCGTCTACACCGCCAGCATCAGTCATCACCAGTGCATAGCATACTTCCGCATGTTCCGATGCCGACAATCTCGCGAACAATTCGTGAGAACTTAGATGGGTCATGTTGGCCAAAATATCAAGTGCCCCCGCCAGATTTTTTACCGTAGGCTCGCTGTCGAAGAGAAACGGCAGCAAATCGCGGTCCAGCGTCTGCCAAGCCGGATCCTCCGGGTGATGCAGCAAAAGTCGCAACGCAGTTTTGTAAAGGGATGGCCCTTGAGTCGCGTTGAGCGAGGGTTTGCGTACCACGCGCGACGCCGCCCGCCGGGTAACCGGGGCTAATCCGCAAAGATCCTGCACCCGTTGCTCATAGACCTCACGCAGGATCGGATCGCTCACTCGCTTCAGAAAATCGCGCGCCGCATGCAGGAAAAGAGCCTTCTCGTCTTCTGCTGCAAGATTATGTCGGTGTTGCAGACCTTCCAAAAAGAAATCAATGGCCGGACGTGCGCCCGGAAGTAGTGATTCAAACGCCGCGGCCCCGTGCTGACGCACCAGTGAGTCGGGGTCCTCCCCATCGGGCATGAACAATACTCGCAGCAGACGCCCCTCACGCAGATGCTCCGGTGCCATCTGCACCGCGCGCCAGGCGGCATTACGCCCGGCATTATCACCGTCAAAACAAAGCAGCACCTCGGTCGCCGCCCGGAAGAGCATCTCTAACTGGCTATCACCCAAGGCTGTCCCACTGGCAGCGACGGCATAGTCAACACCCACCTGGTGCAATGTAATGACATCCAGATATCCTTCCACCAGCAGAACTCGCCCAGCACGACGCACGCCTTCCTTCGCCTGATGCAGACCATAAAGCACCCGGCCCTTGTGGTAGAGGGCGCTTTCCGGCGAATTAAGATATTTGGGTTCGTGGCCGTCAAGACTACGCCCTCCCAGCCCCACCATTTGTCCGCGCCCATCGCGGATCGGAAAAATCACTCGACCGCGAAAACGGTCATAAACCGAGCCATCGTCGCGACTGCTGACCAATCCCGCTCCCAGTAACTGCCGCCGCGATGACGCATCATTGCCAAGTCTTTGGCTCAGAAGCCGGGCCGCTGGTGGTGCATAACCCAGCTCAAAGCGCGCGATAGTGTCGGCATCCAACCCTCTTCCACGCAGATATTCCTGAGCTGGTAGATGTTCTGCGACCATGGACTGGTAAAGGGCGACGGCTTTTTCGAGGATGGCACGCAGTGGCCGGAGGTCTTCCTGTTCGCCGGTGGGACTGTCTTCAGGCAGGGCAATGCCCGCCTCCTCGGCCAGTGTCGTCACCGCTTCAGGGAAAGAGAGCCGGTCATGGGCCATCAAAAATCCTATGGCATTTCCATGCGCGTGGCAGCCAAAACAGTAATAAATCTGCTTATCCGCGCTGACGGAAAATGAGGGGCTTTTTTCCTGATGAAACGGACAGCAGGCCCAGAAATCCTTGCCCTTTTTCTTCAGCGGCACACGGCTGTCGATAAGGCGCACCAGATCGCTGTGCTCCAGTACGGCATTGACAAATGTGGGAGGAAAGTTGGCCATTCGTCAGCGTAACTCCAACTCGCTGACCCCGCCACCACCATGCTCTGGTCGCGCCATGCGCCATTGGCTGACTCGAGGGTCCTGTTCGGCAAATTCGCGCACCATTTCCGCAAGTACGCCATTACCCTTACCGTGCAGAATCTCGACCTGTTGGCGACCGGCGGCCACGGCACCATCCACATGCCGGCACAAGGCCAGCAAAGCGTCTTCCCGAAGCTGTCCGCGCAAATCCAGGCGCCAGGGATGATCTTCCGGCACTGCATATTGAGCGCTGCCCTTTTCCTTGGGTATCTGCACCGCTGCATCCACGGCGAATTGTGCGGTCGGCACCCAAAGCTGTTTGCCCCGCAATTGAATCTGCACTCGTTGCCGGGCTGGATCCACACGCAATACCTGGGTCACCTGCCGGAGCGGCAGAAACAGGCCCTTGGCCCCCACGGCAGGCAGACTATCCGCACGCTGCTCTTCCACCCGGAAAGGGGCTTCCAGACGCTGCAAGGCCGCTGATGCGGCATGAGTATCCCGTCCTGACTTGAGCGCCGCGATGGTTTGCCGCACCTGCTGGCGTGCCGTCATCAGGATATTTTCCCATTCGGCATGCGCAGCGGAGGCGGCTTTTGCGCGCTCTTGTCGTGCCGCCTCCAACTCGCGCTCCAAGCGCCGGGCGGATGCTGCGGCTTCGTTGCGCGCCAACGAAGCCTCATCCATGGCCTGCTGTGCGGCCCGCAGTAAACCCTCCCGCTGCGCTTCCCAACGTTCCCAGTCTTCGCGATCATCGGCATAGAGCGCCTCGGCGCGGGCCATTAGCGGCGCTGGCATCCCCACCCGCCGAGCGATAGCCAAGCCCTGGCTCGCGCCACCCACACCCCACTGCAAGCGATAGGTGGGCGCCAGGCGCTCTGCATCGAAACCCATACCCGCCAACGCCACACCTTCATGGCTCAGGGCATAGCGTTTCATCACTTCCAGATGGCTGGTGAGCAGTGTGCAGGATTCGGCCGCCAGCAAGGCCTCTGCCACCGCCTGGGCCAGTGCGCCCCCCTCCCGGGGATCGGTGCCGTTGCCCAATTCATCAAGGAGCACAAGACTGTTGGCATCGGCGTGCCTCAGCACTTCCTGCAGGCGCTGCACCTGCGCCGAAAAGGTAGAAAGATCCGTGTGAATATCCTGGGCATCGCCAATGACCGCAAAGCACTTTCGGAAATAGCCCAGAGTGCCTTCCGCCGTCACCGGCAACCCCATATAGGCCATCAGATGATTGAGCCCCACCGCTTTCAGGGTAGCCGTCTTGCCACCGGTATTGGGGCCGGTAATCACCAGTTGGTGCGCGTCCACCCCGAGATGTACCGAGTTACCCACAATCTGCCCCGGATGACGCAGACAGAGTAGCGGATGGCGCAGGGCCTGCAGATCAAACGCCGCCGCAACACCCACCTTGGGCAGAATCCCGCCATAGGTATCGCCCAGTTCCAGCCCCGCCCGTACCGCATCCAGGCGGCCCATATGCCTCAGGGCCACGACGATGCCCGGCACTTCTGCCCCGACCGCCGCGCTGAGGACGCGAAGAATACGCTCCTGTTCCTGCAACTCAGCACGTCGGTCCTGAACCAATTGATTATTCAGATCGACGGCAACCAGCGGTTCCACAAAAAGGGTTTCACCACTGGCCGAGCGATCATGCACGATTGCTTTGATACGCCCTTTATGACTGGCTTTGAGGGGCAGCACGTAACGCTCGTTGCGCTGCACGATGATCTGATCCTGCCAGTATTCCTGCCAGTCAGGATTGCGCAGAAAGCTTTGCAGGAAACGTTGCAATTCGCTGCGGCTAGCCCGCAGGCGCTGACGCAGAAGCGCGAGATCAGGGCTGGCTGTGTCGAGGAGTTCGCCCTCATCATCCAGCGCCATCTTGAGGCTACGCGACAAAACCGCCGGAGGATCAAGCTCAGCCGCCAGTCCGGTCAGGGCATCCACAGTCTGACGCAAAGCCGCGGCGTAGTCTTTCTGTGCCGTCAGCACGTTGAGCACCGCGCGCAAATCTCGCCCGCTGAGCACGGCACCAGGGCGCTGGACCAGATCCAGCAGGGTATTTACATCAGGAATATCAACGACTGGGAGAGAAAAACCGGCGGTAATACGCTGTGACAGCCACGTCGACCAATTCAGACGATCATGAATTTCCGCAAGCGTCACCCAAGGAGCTGTCGCCGCAACATACTCGCGACCATAGATGTGACCACAATACCGCGACCACGCGCTCTGCACATCACTGGCATCCAGAGCCCGCCAGAAGCTGTTCTGCCAGGAGGTAATCCCGGCCGCAGCCGCGTCTTCGTCCATTAGCTGCTAAGGCGGGCCTTTACTTTTTCCGCCACCACGGCCATGTCCGCACGTCCCTGCATCTGCGGGCGCAAGGCGGTAAGTACCTTACCCATATCTCTGGGACCACTGGCCGCTACGACCGTTATTGTCTCAGCAATCAGCCTATCGATTTCCACAGGCGGCAACGCCTCCGGCAGATAGGCCGCGAGGAAAACGATTTCTGACTCTTCCTTTTCCGCAAGATCCGGACGACCACCAGCAATAAATTGACTGGCAGAATCCCTGCGCTGCTTGATCAGCTTATCCACAATACTCAACGCTTCAGTATCGTCAAGCTCGCGGCGCTCATCAATTTCGCGCTGCTTGATCGCTGCCAGAAGCATACGAATGGCCATCAGACGCTCGGCTTCCCGAGCGCGCATGGCCGACTTCATATCTTCCTGGAGGCGTTCGCGCAGTGTCATCAGTAGAGCCGGACCAGACGCATGGACTGGCGCCGCATACGCTTCAACGAACGTTTACGAGCAGCAGCGGCCTTGCGCTTACGCTCTTCTGTGGGCTTTTCGTAGAACTCACGACGCCGCACTTCGGTAAGGACGCCCGCTTTTTCACAGGAGCGTTTAAAACGCCGCAGCGCAACTTCGAAGGGCTCATTTTCTTTGACGCGAACAGTTGGCATAGAAGGATTCCGACCTCTTTGGATATAGGTAACGACAAAGGGCAGGATTATAGGCAGATCAATGGACATAGTCAAAAAACCCTGGTCGCCCGTAAATACACCTCAACTAAAATACATTATTTCCCGCGATGCCGGCGGCACCTTGTTGCTAAAATCACAAAATACCGTTGCAGCCCCTTGACAGACGGATCAAAAAGAATCCTAATATTCATGGTCGTGAAAACGCTATTAAATTATATTATTAGATTATAACGTTGCAACACTTTGTGATCAAAACAAGAGGCCAAAATGTATACCGAAGCTAGGGAATCGAGGGATTCAGACATTCCTGACATGGATCCCGCCATTGATCCGCCGCCTCTTGGTGATTTCATAGACGAAAACAGTGGACCGTTCCTCAGCCAGAAACAGGAACTGCAGCTCATCCATCGACTGCGCCAAGGTGATGAATGCGCTCGCGCCACCCTCATCTCTGCCCACATGCCCCTGGTGAAGGCGGTCACCCGTGCTTATCGCAACAAAGGACTGAGTCAGGAGGACCTCCTTCAGGAAGGATATATGGGCCTGCTACGCGCCGCCGACCGGTTTCGGGAAGGGCTCGGAACACGCTTTTCCAGCTACGCGACCTGGTGGATTCGCGAGGCCATGCAACGGGCACTCATCCGCTCTCGCTTCATACGCCTGCCCGACTATCTTGCCAAATCCCTGCACGCTTATACGCAGCGCGGAGAGGAAAAAGACAGCAACATCGATGTACGCCGCGAGCAGCGCCGCGAAGCTCTTGGAGTGCGCGAGAGCACCATGCGCGCGCTGGATTTTGCCGATATTCGTGTCTTTTCTCTCGACGAAGAAATGTCCGACGGGCCCAGCCGTATCGAACAGGTGGTCGGCGATATTGCTGGTCCTGATAACGAATACGACCGCGACGCCATTTGCAAAGCGCTGCGCGGGCATTTGACGGAACTCAACGAAAAGCAACGGGAGGTCATGGTGTTTCGCTACGGCATGCATGGCGATGCCCCGATGACTCTGGAAGCCGTGGCCGAACGGATGGGTGTCAGCCGCGAGGCGGTAAGACAATTACAGGTGCGGGCTCTGTCCCGCCTGCGTCAATCATTGAGTGATAGTGGCTGGGGCGCCTGACGTTCCGCCAGTAGCGCCAACAGTCTGCGTAGCGCCAGCGCACGATGACTGCAATCGTTTTTTTCTTCCAGACTCCACTGCGCCGCGCTGCGCCGTCCGCCCGCGGGCCGAAATAGCGGATCGTACCCAAACCCTCCACCACCGACGGGGTGCTCACCAATAACTCCCTGCCAGAAACCCTGAGCCACCAATGGCGAAGGATCAGCGGCAGATTCCAGAAAGACCATGCAAGCCACATAATAAGCGGCACGAGCCGCGCCCTCTACGCCAGCCAACATCGTCAGCAGCTTGGCGTTGTTGGCGGCGGCACTAGCCTCTGGGCCCGCATAGCGCGCGGAGTGAAGGCCGGGTGCTCCTTGCAGGTAGGGCACACAAAGCCCGGAATCTTCGGCAAGCGTTGCCATACCACTTTGTGAGGCGGCGTGGCGTGCCTTGAGCAACGCATTTTCGACGAAGGTAAGTCCGGTTTCTGCAATACTGGAAATACCCAGCCCCGTTTGGCCGACCACCGCAAAACCACGAGCGGCGAGCACCGGTTGCAACTCACGCACCTTACCCGCGTTACCGGTGGCCAACAACAAGGGCGTCATGAACGGGCTTCCGAGCACTCCTGATGCTGACGCGCCACCAATTCAGCGATCCCTTTGCGCGCCAGCCCCAGCATTTCGGTCATTTGTTCCGCACTGAATACCGCACCCTCCGCAGTCCCCTGCACTTCTACAAACGCACCTGCACCGGTCATCACCACATTCATATCCACGTCGGCATTACTGTCTTCGGCATAATCGAGATCCAGAACCGCCTGCCCCTGGTAGATGCCCACCGAAACAGCCGCCACCCAGTCCCGCAAGGGATTGTTCTGAATCCGCCCGGTCGCACGCAAATGTTGCAGAGCATCGGCCACCGCCAGACAAGCGCCGGTAATACTCGCGGTGCGGGTCCCGCCATCGGCCTGAAGCACGTCACAATCCACCCAGATGGTGCGCTCACCCAAGGCCTGTAAATCTACGGCGGCGCGCAAACTACGGCCGATGAGGCGTTGAATTTCATGGGTGCGTCCACCGATACGTCCCTTGGCAGATTCCCGCGCGACCCGCTCCCGGGTTGCACGCGGCAACATACTATATTCTGCCGTCACCCACCCCTTGCCCACACCGCGCAGAAAGGACGGAACCTTTTCTTCGACGCTGGCGGTACACAGCACTTTGGTGTCGCCACAGGCTATCAGTACCGAGCCTTCGGCATGTTTGGTAAAATTTCGTATGACCTGTACCTGACGCAAGGCGTCGGCACTTCTTCCACTGGGACGTGTCATGGGAATACTCGTTGGAGGCAAGGTTGCATTATACCGCGAGGCGACGGCCAGATTCAAAATGCGGTACTGTCCCTCAGCCCTCTTCCACCATTATAATGATAGAAAATCCGCTTCCCAGAGGAACACACCATGCCCGGCATTGCCCATGTAGAAATCGCCCAATTTCTCAAACAGCATCATCTGGCGCAGTCGTTGACCATCAGCGAAGTCCAGACCCTTGCTGAATATGTCACCCATGCCCAATTTCATATGGATCAGGTGATTGCCGAATGGGGCACTCTGGGAGAAGCTCTGTTCTTCTGCGTCAAGGGTGAAATGGCCATCGTTCACCACACCGCCGACGGCGACGAAGTAGAAGTGGTCCGGGTACATGATGGAGAGATGGCTGGAGAGATGTCTTTTTTCGACCGTCAACCACGTAGCGCCCGCATCCTCGCCAAAAGTGACGATACCCAGGTACTGGTCCTCACCCGCGCCCGTTATCAACGGCTAAAGGTGGAGAAGCCTTATATTACTGTGAATATCCTGGAGCAGGCAATTATCAGTCTCGACCACCTTTTCCGTAATCTTTCACAAAACTATACCGATTTTTCCACCTACATTTACGGCAAAGGGAAGCGTTAAGATTTGTTCCTACGGGCCGCGTTGATTGAGCAGATCCATAATCCGGTGCAGTCGCTCCAAGGGATCCTGAAGGAGGAGAAGCTGTTGCTTTTCTTCTGGAGAGGCAGGCAGTGCCTGCGCCAAAATCATCCCGGCACTGCTGGCGTCCATCTCCGCAGCGGGCTCCTTGCCCACCAACTCTTCAAGAATAGAACGCAACACATCACTTTCGCGACACATGGGCACAATGGGTTCCGCAGCCCAGCGTTGAATCACGGCTACCGCCAAAGGTCCATCGTAACGCCAGTCCTGAATGGTGAAGCGTTCCTGCCCCTGCACCTGCACCTGGAGAACACCCGCCTCACCACCCCAGTCCACAATGCGCGCCAGGGTACCCACCAATTCCGGCCCGGCATGGCCGTCGCCGCGAGGGTGGCTGAGGCAAATGCCAAAATCGCGACCCTGCCGCAGGGAAGCGCTGATCATGTCCAGATAACGCGGCTCAAAAACACGCAGTCCCAATAATGCCTTGGGGAAAAGTACTGTTCGGAGTAAAAATAAGGGCGTCCAATCCATTTTCGTCACCTATCATTCCTCCCACGAGTATTCATGAACCTCACCCTCAAACCATCTTCGTCGTTTTCGCTCTATGTGCACCTGCCCTGGTGCAAAGCCAAGTGTCCCTATTGCGATTTTAATTCCCATGCGACCAACAGCATTCCCGCAGAACGTTATCTGGCCGCGTTGCTCGCCGACCTGGATCGGGAACTGCCACGCATCTGGGGACGTCGTGTACAGACTATATTTATCGGCGGCGGCACCCCCAGCCTCTTTCCGCCAGAAATCATCGATCGCCTGCTCTCCGAGATCCGCGCCCGCCTGCGGCCTCTGCCCGGCCTGGAAGTGACGCTGGAGGCCAATCCGGGAGCCATGGAAGCGGCATCTTTCCGCGCCTTCCGGGAGGCCGGCGTCACCCGGCTCTCTTTAGGCATCCAATCTTTCAATGATGTCTTTCTGCAACGGCTCGGACGCATTCACGATGCAGCGGCAGCCCGCCGCGCGGTGGAGCTCGCCATCGCCGCGGAATTCGAAAGCTATAATCTCGATCTCATGTTTGCCCTGCCGGGGCAGGATCTCGCCGCTGCACAAGCAGACCTGCAAATCGCGCTGGACTATACCCCTCCCCACCTGTCCCTCTACCAGCTCACCCTGGAGGCGGGAACCCCTTTTGCAAGTCATCCACCGGCAAACCTGCCGGACAACGATCAAGCCGCTGACATGGAAAGTGTCCTGCGCCGGCAACTCCAGGAGGCCGGACTGCCGCGCTACGAGATATCGGCCCACGCCCTGCCCGGCCAACGCTGCCAGCACAATCGCAATTACTGGCTCTATGGCGACTACCTCGGCATCGGTGCTGGAGCACACGGCAAAATCACCCTGTCCGATGGCATCTGGCGCAGCCGCAAACCCAGCCGTCCGGAAAGTTACATGACCGACGCACTGAGTGATGCCGACGCCATCGGCGACTATGAACCCGTGTTAATCGCCGACAGACCTTTCGAGTTCATGCTCAACGCCTTGCGTCTGACGGATGGCTTCCCCATGGCGTTATTCCCGGAACGTACCGGCCTGTCATGGCCTATGGTTCAGCCACAAATCCGCCGGGCCGAGCGCGCGGGTTTGGTCGAAATCAAAGGAGAATTCCTACAACCCACTGCTCTCGGGCTTAATTTTTACAACGACCTTTGTGCGCGTTTTGTCCCGTGACAACGCGATCCATTTTACTCTCGTCCCATCGCCGCGGACTCGTGGCCGGTGATGGAACCCTTGCTGAACAAATACTCACGCAATTCTTTGTCCAGCCGCGGCATTTTGCGGCGCAGCCACTCCAGTACCATAGCAGCGTGCTCAATTTCTTCATCCCGATTGTGTTCCAGAATTTGCTTGAGCATAGGGTCCTTGCAGGCGTCGGCGCGCTGCTGGTACCAGTCAATCGCTTCAAACTCCTCCATCAGCGAGGAAATGGCCCGATGGACGTCCACGGTTTCGGGGGACAACGATTCGAGGGGTTCATGCAAAGTTTCATGCGCCATAATCAACTCCTTTGGGCGAACGAGTGAAGTGCCCTTCAAATCATAGTCCAAAGCCTGGACAAAACCAAAGTGCTCCCGGCTTTGGGCTTGCCCGCATCCTGTCCAAAACCGGGCTGTGCTCACGGACGGTGGCGGCGGAATGGATACGGGCCGGCCGGGTGGAGGTAGATGGCCGCCGGGTACACGATCCAGAGGCACGCTTTGCCCTGTCCGGCCCCAAAATTTGTGTCGATGGTATCGAGGTCACCGCCAGTACCCGCCGGGTTTTGCTCCTGCACAAACCGCGCGGAGTTCTTAGCACTCGTCGGGATGAGAAGGGGCGTGCCACCGTCTACGACCTGCTGCCCAAGAGTCCATGGTTGGCTCCCGTAGGACGTCTGGATCAGGCCAGTTCCGGTCTGTTGCTCTTCAGTAATGATCCGCATTGGGCGCAACAACTGTTGGATCCGGATCAGCATGTGGCCAAGACCTACCATGTGCAGATTCGCCCGCCCCTCTCCGCGAGCGCCGCAGCTCAACTAGCGACCAACCCCACGCTCGATGGCAAACCCTGCTTACCGTTGCGGATAAGAGAGTTACGCTGTGGTGGAAAAACCCAATGGCTGGAGTTCATTTTGCAGGAAGGACGCAATCGCCAGATCCGGCGTCTGCTTGCCGCCAGCGACACGGAGGTGTTGCGCCTGCTTCGCGTAGCGGTGGGAAATCTGCCTCTCGGCGCGCTGCGTCCCGGCGAATGGCGTTGGCTGCGCAGCGAGGAGGAAGACCTGTTACGTCAGGCACCGTTTGCCCATGACATAGCACGTTTCCCGCCAAAATAAGTCTGACCATGGGTGCATCGAGCCACAATCCCGAATTTTCCTGGTTGCGGTCTATCCCGACATTGCTGCTTAATGACCGTTTCCAACTTGCCAGAGAGGAGCCCATCCGTGACGCAAGAGAGCCCCGCTTCACGTCTTACCATTACGGTAGCAGTCATGCTGGCGGTAGTTATGCAGGTACTCGACCTGACCATTGTCAACGTGGCGTTGACCTACATGCGCGGCTCTCTGCATGCCAACAGCGATCAGATCACCTGGGTGCTCACCAGTTACATGGTCGCCAATGTGATCATCCTGCCCCTCACCGGGCTCCTGGTGGAACGCTACGGCCAGCGCAACATCATGCTCTGGAGCGTGGTCGGCTTTGTGATTTCCTCGGTGCTCTGCGGGCAGTCCCATAGCCTGCTAGAAGTCGTGCTCTGGCGCTTCCTGCAAGGCATATTTGGCGCGTCGCTGGCGCCCGTGGGGCAGACCATCATGCTCGGCGCCTATCCGTCCAACAAGCGCGGTCAGGCCATGGCCATCCTCGGCATGGGCATCATGCTGGGGCCGATTCTGGGTCCCACCCTGGGCGGTTATCTGACGGACACGCTCAGTTGGCGTTGGGTATTCTATGTGAATATTCCCTTCGGCATCCTCGCGTTCCTGATGATGCAGACCGTTCCTGACGGCGGCAAGAGCACCACCCCCCGTCCGGTGGATTGGACAGGCTTTGCGTTGATGGCCGTGGGGCTGGGCAGCCTACAGGGCGTATTGAGTCTCGGCGATCAGGATAACTGGTTCAGCTCGCGGACCATCATCATTCTGACTATTTGTGCCATATTGGGAATGCTATTTTTTGTCTGGCGCTCTTTGAGCGTAAAATATCCAGTGGTGGATTTGCGCCTGCTCAAAGACCGTAATCTCTCCATCGGCAGTATGGGTATCGGTATATTCGGTCTCGCCCTCTTCGGTACCATGGTGATTCTGCCGATCATGCTGGAGACACTGATGCACTATGAGGCTTTCACTGCGGGGCTGGTGATGGCACCACAGGGCATTGGTGCGATGTTGGCCATGATGCTGGCGGGACGGCTGCTGGGGCGCGGCGTCAATCCACGCAACATCGTACTGGTCGGCGTCATTTTCGGCGCCATTGGTACCTATTTCACGACACTCTACAGCCTGGGCATCAGCATGGCCTGGCTCATTTGGCCCAGCTTTATCCGCGGCATTGGCTTTGGGCTGGTCACCATCCCGCTCTTCACCCTAGCCTTTATGACTCTGAAAAAATCACAGCAGGCCGAAGGATCGGGCATTTTCAACCTGATGCGAACATTGGGCGGCAGCATCGGCATCGCCATCGTCTCTACGGTGACGAGCCAGGAAACGCAAGTGGGTTGGAACCAGATGGGCGGCTTTATCAACCCGTTCAATCCTGCCTTTAGTCACTATCTCGCAGCAGCGGGTATGACCGAGAATCCGACCACCTGGCGAGTGCTGGGTAATGTTGTGCTATACAGCCAGGCGAATATGCGCGGAACGTTGGACGCTTTTGTACTCGTTTTTTACGGCTTTCTGGTCATGATTCCGCTGATCATATTCCTGAAGAAACCACCCGCCGACTCAGCACCGCCCACGCACCTCAAGCTCAGCAAGTGAAGCTTGGCAATTACGGTGCCGAGGTCCGCTCAAGATGCGGCGCTGCAGGCAGCCAGAGGGTGCGCGCGAATCCCCAGTCCAGCAACTTGAGGCTCTGCCAGGACGCCTTCCAGAAACCCCGCCTTTCATTGTGGAAGGACGGCACTCCGAGAATCACGGCAATCAGCTTCACACCATCCTGTGTTCCTGTAGCAACGAGACAATGCCCTGCTGCGTCGGTATAGCCACTTTTCATGCCGGTGATAAAGGGCACCCGCCCCACCAACAGGTTGGGGTTAGGGCTGGTGATGCCCGCGTAGGTGAAGTTTTTGTGGCCGAAAAAAGGCATGAACTGCGGAAACTGGGTCATGATCGTGCGGGTGAGGACGGCAACATCATAGGGACTGGACATGTTATTAGGATGCGGCAACCCATCGGGATCATAATAGGTGGTGGAAAGCATCCCGATTTTACGCGCCGTCTGGTTCATTTTGGTGACAAAGGCGGATACGCTGCCGGCCACCAGATGTGCGGCTTCTACCGCAGCATCATTGCCGGAAGGCACCGTCATTCCGAGAATCATCTGCGCGACGGTAAAGGGCAGACCGGGATGCATGAACATGCTGGAGCCCCTCGTCTGTAGCGCCGTGCGACAGGGCACGAAGCGCTGGTCCATCTGCAGATGCCCGCTGTCAATGTCCTTGAAAAGCAGATATAGCGTCATCAGCTTGGTAATGCTGGCAATGGCATAGGGCCGATAGGCATTTTTCGTCGCAATGATGGCGCCGGTATCCGCGTTCATCAGAATATAAGCCCGCGCATCTATGGGCGGGAGGCCGCTGGTCCCGGCCGCGGCACGCGGCGCGCAAAATAGAAAAATCGCCGCCAACGAAAGCAGGGGAAAGAGCCACCACCCTGTGGAAGAGAAATATTTTGGCGTCGAGGGTCCAAAATTTGTGTCGGGTATAGGAATGGAGGCCAGCATGGGAACACCTCGCCGCATCGGCTATATCAAATTAAAGCAATTTCTTAGGATGCTTCGATATTAGGCTATTTTTTTACGGTTGCCTATAGACCAACGCCCGACTCTGATGAATCAATCCCACCAGCCCTATATGGAAGGTCATCCACAAACCATATAGACTGGTCGGTATGATAATGCAGGCTTCCCTTTCCTACGCCATTCTGATCCAAAATCCGTTGCTCTGGGCCATCGCCGGGGGGATCATTCTGGTCGCCTTTTATGTCCGCGCGGTGATTGGCTTTGGCTCTGGATTAATTTCGGTGGCTTTGCTGACGCTTATTTTCCCCATCAAAGAAGTGGTACCCGTGGTACTGCTGCTGGATCTGCTCGGTTCCGTGCTGCTGGGCGCCTATGACTTTCGGGAAATGCGTTGGCCGGAGTTGCGCTGGCTGATTCCCGGCAGCGTGATCGGCTTGGCCATCGGCTCCTTTATTCTCGCGGATACCAATGCCCAGAATCTGACTCGCTTTCTCGGCGTGTTCATTCTCGCCTACGTGGTCTACGCGCTGGCCATGAAACCGGAGCGACTACCGCGGGTCGCCTTGCCCTGGGGAATGCCGCTGGGCATTTTCGGTGGCGTGGTAGGCAGCCTGTATGGCGGCGGGGGTCCACCCATTGTCGCTTATCTGCAAATGCGGCATCTCGACAAACGCGCCTTTCGCGCCACGTTTCAGGGCATTGCCCTCACGGACAATATTTTACGGGCCGTTATGTACATCGCGCTGGCCCTGCTGACCTGGCAACTGACGGTGGGTTTTCTCCTGCTGATTCCACCGGTGCTGCTCGGCTTGTGGGCAGGCAATCACTTGCACATGCGCATCAATCAAAGGGCTTTTCTCATGGGGACCCTCGCGGTACTCGCGGTGGTCGGTCTAAAATATCTCATCTGAACGAGGGAGTGTGACATGGCTTTACGCAGCATGGATGAACTTCGGCAGCAGGCTCAGGGTGCATTATCCCTGAACATCGCTTTCATTGGCGTCGTCAACGGACTTTTTAACGCCCTGCATACCCTGGGCAATGCGGACACCCCCACACTGGCGTCTGCCGCCGGGATGGATACCGGCTACGTGCTGCGCTGGTGTGACGCCGCCTATGCCTTTGGCTGGCTGGAACTGACCGACAATGAGCAATGGCGGCTGAGCGAGGATGGCGACAGCATGCGCCCGGAAGCCGAAAACAGCCGTGTGGGCGTAGCGGTGGGTGCCGTGCTTTCTGCACATATGGCGGAGCGGGCGGCGGGTCTCATGCGCACGGGTGAGCGTCCCGGCGAACAGGTGCTGGCCGAACGCGAAACCATCCTGCCCTGGTTCGGGCTGATGCTGGAGAACAATTTTCGCAAGACATTCGAGGAGAAGATCTGCCCGGCCGTCCCCATCTTTGCCGAAGTCGATGCCCGCGGCGGGCTGGCGGTGGACCTCGGCTGCGGCAATGGCTGGTACTTGCGGGCACTCGCCGCACGCTGCGGACATCTGCGCGGTCTGGGGCTGGATGGTTTCGCCGAAAACATCCGCCAGGCTACGGAAAAAGCCGACAGCGAGGGCGTTGCAGATCGCCTGCATTTTGATGAAGGCGATATCCATCAGTTTTCCCTGCCAGAGCCCGCTGACCTCATCGCCATGAATCGCGCCCTGCATCATGTCTGGGAAAACCGTGGTGAGATTTTTCAACGACTGCACGCCAGCCTGAAACCCGAAGGCGCCATCGTCATCTGGGAACCGGCCTGGCCCGACGACCACCGCGTGCTGCGCGAGCCGCCGCTCCGCGGCATGGCCTTTCAGAATCTGACCGAACATGTGCAGGGCAACCATTTCCTGCATCCGGAGGAAATTGCCGCAGCCCTCAGCGAGGCCGGCCTCAAGCCGGAGATTTTTCCCTTCGGTAGTGATGTCGTGGTGGTGGGCCGGGCGTAAGGCTCGGCATTTCCAGCACCCTGTAACGCCCATTGCATTACGGGGGAGTTGCCTTTATCCTACGCGGCAATGGGGCGGTAGCTCAGCTGGGAGAGCGTCGCGTTCGCAATGCGAAGGTCGGGAGTTCGATCCTCCTCCGCTCCACCAGATAAAAAGGCCCGGGCTTATAGCCCGGGCCTTTTTTATTAATATCTTATTTTGCTCCAAACATTACCCCAACGCCTTCCGTGCGTTCACAAAAATCTGCATCCATGGTGTAGCCTCACCCCACTCCGGCGGCCGCCAGCTCATCTGCAAACTGCGCACGACCCGCTCGGGGTGCGGCATGAGGATGGAAACCCGACCGTCCTCATTGCAGAGGCCGGTAACGCCTTGCGGGGAGCCGTTGGGATTGGCTGGATACTGCGCTGCAGGCTGTCCCCGGGCATCCACAAAGCGCATGGTAACGGGCGCCACCACCGGCTGATCCCCGGCGAAGTGCGCCCGCCCTTCGCCATGGGCGATAACGATGGGCGCGTAAGTGCCCGCCATACCCGCAAACAACAGCGACGGCGAATCCACGACCTCGACCATGGCCAGCCGCGCTTCGAACTGCTCCGAGCGGTTGCGCGCGAAGCGCGGCCAGTGCGCCGCGCCGGGAATAATGTCGCGCAGCTCCGCCAACATCTGACAGCCATTGCAAACGCCCAGGGCCAGGCGCGAGGTATCGGCAAAGAAGGCGGTAAAATCATCCCGCAGACGATCATGGAAAAGGATCGATTTGGCCCAGCCCGCACCGGCGCCCAGCACATCTCCGTAGGAGAAGCCGCCGCAAGCGGCCATCGCCTGGAAGTCTCCCAAGCGGTGACGACCAGCCGCAAGGTCGCTCATATGCACGTCCACAGCGGCAAAACCGGCACGATGGAAAGCCGCCGCCATCTCGATCTGGCCGTTTACACCCTGCTCCCGGAGGATAGCCACGCGGGGCCTGGCCCCGGTCTGCATCATCGGCATCTGCGGGGTGAAGGTCAGACGGGAGAACAGTGGCGTTTCCTCTGCGGCCACCACAGCAAAAGCCTCTTGAGCGCACAGCGGATCATCGCGCAGGGCCTGCATCCGGTTACTGGTCTCCGCCCAGGTGCGCAGCAGATCGGCGGCAGCTTCGTTCAGGACGGATTGGCCATCCTGCTCCACGGACAAACGCCAGTGATCGGATTTTACCTGACCCGTGACCTGAGCCCGTCCAGCAAGGCCGGCATCGGCAAAAATCTGCATGATTTGCGCGCGCTGGGCGGCCGGAGTCTGAATAACCACTCCTGGTTCTTCGGCGAAAAGGAAGGACCAGCTATCCGCCCCCGAAGGCAGTTGAATGTCCGCCCCGCAACGACTGGCGAAAGACATTTCGCAGAGGGTCGCCCAGAGGCCGCCATCGGAGCGGTCATGATAGGCGAGCACCAGTTCCTGCATGCGCAAAGTCTGCAATGCGGTGAACAGGCCACGGAGCAACTCCGGGGCATCCAGATCAGGCGTACTGTCGCCCATCTGTCCCAGAGTCTGGGCCAGAATGGAAGCACCGAGCCGGCCACATCCCAAGTCCACCAGCCAGAGATCCGTATCAGGTTGCGCAGACCACTGAGGAGTCCAGTTCTTCCGCAAATCCGCCACAGGCGCAAAGGCCGAGATGATTACCGACAGCGGTGACACAACGGCCTTTTCCACGCCCTCCTCCCGCCAGATGCTGCGCATGGACAAGGAATCTTTGCCCACCGGGATGGCAAGGTCCAGCGCCGGACAGAGTTCCAGTGCCGCGGCACGTACCGCGTCATAGAGCGCCGCATCCTCGCCGGGATGATCTGCCGCCGCCATCCAGTTGGCCGAGAGCTTGATATCGCCCAGCGCGGCTATATCGGCGGCAAAAAGGTTGGTAAGGGCTTCGGTGATGGCCAACCGGGCGCTGGCCGCGGGATTCAACACCGCCACCGGGGCGCGCTCGCCGATGGCCATGGCCTCGCCGTGGGTATTCCAGAAATCCGCTGCCGTGACTCCGCAATCGGCCACCGGTACCTGCCAGGGCCCCACCATCTGGTCGCGGTGAATCAGGCCGCCGACACTGCGGTCGCCGATGGTGATCAGGAATTCCTTGCTGGCTACCGAAGGGTGGCGCAGGACGGCATAGGCGGCAGCGCGCAGATCGGCGCCAGACAGGTCCAGCGGCCGCAAACCGGGCTGCACATGCCGACTATCCCGTTCCATGCGCGGCGGGCAACCCAGCAAGGCGCTGAGGGCCATATCCACCGGCCGGTCGTGAAGCAGTGAATCTTCCAGAATCAGGGCATCCCCCGCCGTAGCTTCTCCCAAAACTGCCCAGGGACAGCGCTCGCGGGTGCAGATTTCCGTGAAACGCGGCAGATCCGCCGCTGCCACGGCCAGCACGTAACGCTCCTGCGCCTCATTACTCCAGATCTGCATGGGCGACATGGCCTGTTCTTCATTGGGCACCGCTCGCAGTTGCAGATGGCCGCCACGACCACCATCGTGCAGCAACTCGGGAATGGCGTTGGAAAGCCCGCCCGCCCCGACGTCATGGATGGACAAAATAGGTGAGTCCTCTCCCAGAGCAATACAACGCTCGATCACTTCCTGGGCCCGGCGCTGCATTTCCGGATTGCCGCGCTGCACCGAGGCAAAATCCAGTTGCTCATCCCCTGCCCCGCTGGCCACACTGGAAGCGGCGCCACCACCCAGACCGATGAGCATGGCCGGCCCGCCGATAACCAGCACCTTGGCGCCTTCCGGTAGAGGCTTCTTCTCCACCAGCAGGGGGCGAATCTGCCCCAGACCGCCAGCCAGCATGATGGGTTTGTGGTAGCCGCGGTGCAGCCCATCCTGATCACATTCGAAGACCCGGAAATAACCGGTGATGGCCGGGCGGCCGAATTCGTTGTTGAAGGCCGCAGCACCCAGGGGGCCTTCGCGCATGATGTCCAGCGCCGAGCGGATACGCGCCGACTTTCCGTAAGGGTTCGACTCCCATGACTGGATATAGCCGGGAATCCGCAGATGTGATACCGAGAAGCCGGTCAAACCCGCCTTGGGCTTGCCGCCCCGCCCGGTGGCGCCCTCGTCGCGGATCTCGCCGCCACTCCCCGTGGCGGCTCCGGGAAAGGGCGAAATGGCTGTCGGATGGTTGTGGGTTTCGACTTTCATCAGGATGGCGGTGCGCTCTTCCGCCACGGCATATTCTCCCGACGCGCCCACCGCGAAAGGCTGGCTCAGCGCGCCGCCCGCCATGACCGCGGCGTTGTCCTTATAGGCGGAAAGGGTACCCTGCGGATGCAGGCGGTGAGTTTCGCGAATCATGGCGAAAAGGCTGAGGGCCTGATCCTGGCCATCCAGCCGGAAGGCCGCATTGAATACCTTGTGCCGACAGTGTTCGGAATTGGCCTGCGCAAACATCATCAACTCGGCATCACTGGGATCGCGTCCCAGACCGGAAAAATAATCAAAAAGATAATCCAGTTCCGCCGGAGCGAGCGCGAGACCCAAGCTGGCATTGGCCGCGCGCAAAGCGGCTCGCCCCTCGTTGTGCAGGGGAATGCGGATCAGTGACGCGGGTTCCGGATGGGCAAAAAGTGCCTCTGCCGCCGCCCAGTCCGGCAACACCGACTCGGTCATGGGATCGTGCAGAAGCCGGCTCATCGCCTGTAACTCCGCCGCGTTGAAAGCCGCATCGCCAATTTTGTGCACGCGATATGAAACGCCCCGTTCGATACGCCGCACCGCACCCAATCCACAGTGTCCGGCAATATCCGTCGCCTTGCTGGACCATGGTGAGATGGTCCCGAGACGGGGCACCACACAGACTTCCGCTGCGTCCTCTGCATCTCCTTCAGCAGATTCCCCGTAATGCAGCAAAGCCGCCAGCACCCCCATTTCTGCCGACGTCAGGGGTGCGCCGAGATCAACCAGATGGACGTATTGAGCGACTGCGCTCTGGACGGGAACCCCCCCGGCAACGAGGATGCGTAGCAAGTGTTGCACACGAAAAGCGGACAGCACCGCAGGACCGCGAAGCAGCAGCATGGGATGATCCCTCATTCAAGAAAAGCGGCAGGACGAGCCCGCAGGCTATCCCGCTGGAAAGACACTGACTTTATGATACCGCTGGGAGCGGCACGCCCAGGCGGCGTGCGACTTCTATATACGCTTCCACCACCCCGCCCAGATTGCGACGAAAGCGATCTTTATCCATTTTTTCCAGACTCCGGGCGTCCCAGAGTCGGCAGCCATCGGGGCTGAATTCATCGCCGAGATAAAGCTCCCCGTCAAAACGCCCGAACTCCAGCTTAAAGTCCACCAGAATCAGATTCGCTTTTGCAAATAGTGCGGACAGCAATATATTGACCCGCATGGTCCAGCGGCGCATCGCTTCCACTTCTTCTGTCGTTGCCCAGCCGAAAGTGCGAATATGGGAGGTGTTAATCATCGGATCATGCAGCGCATCGTTCTTCAGGAAAAATTCCAGCGTCGGCGGCTCCAGAATCCGGCCCTCCTCGATACCCAGGCGCTTGGACAAGGATCCCGCCGCCCGATTCCGTACCACACACTCCACCGGGATCATCTCCAGACGGCGCACCAGGCTTTCTCGCGCATTGAGGCGGCGGATAAAATGGGTCGGCACACCCTCACCCTGCAAATACTCCATGATGAAGGTATTGAACGCATTGTTTATCTCGCCTTTATGAGCAAGCTGCTCGACCTTTTCGCCGTCAAAGGCCGAAGTGTCGTCCTTGAAATGCAGAACCAGTTCATCGGGTGATTCGCTGGCATAGACGATCTTGGCCTTGCCCTCGTAAAGGGCGGTACGTTCGCTCATCGGGGTTGCCCTTCCGGAAAAACACGGGCGAAAATGGCATCAATGTTGCGGGTGTGATAGGCAAGATCAAACAATTCCGTCAATTCCTGCGCGTTCAGATAAGGCTGAATCTGCGGGTCCGCCGCCAGAAGCGACTTAAAATCCGCATTCGCCTCCCAGACCTGCATCGCGCTGCGCTGCACCACCCGATAGGCATCTTCGCGCAGCATGCCCTTCTCGGTGAGCGCCAGCAGCACTCGCTGCGAGAAAATCAGGCCGTGCATTTTATGCAGGTTTTCCAGCATCCGCTGCGGATAGACCACCAGCCGTTCCAGCAGGCCGCTCGCCCTGTGGAACATGAAATCCATGACAATGCAGGCGTCGGGGCCAATCACCCGCTCCACACTGGAGTGGGAGATATCGCGCTCATGCCAGAGGGCGATGTCCTCCAGCGCCATGCCCGCATAACCGCGCAGCAGACGGGCAAGACCGGTCAGATTCTCGGAGAGGATGGGATTGCGCTTGTGGGGCATGGCGGAACTGCCCTTCTGCCCGGCGCTAAATGGCTCCTCCGCCTCCAACACCTCGGTGCGCTGCAAATGGCGAATTTCCACGGCAATCTTTTCAATAGATCCGGCAATCACCGCCAAGGCACCAAAAAATTCGGCATGACGATCCCGGGAAATGACTTGCGTACTGGCCAGTTCCGGGGTCAGCCCCAGCTCCGCACAGACCGCGTCTTCGACACTAGGATCGATGTTGGCGAAAGTGCCCACAGCCCCCGACAACATGCCCGCCGACACCGCGGCGATGGCACTGACCAGACGTTGCCGATTGCGCTGCGCCTCGGCACACCAGACCGCCACCTTCAGACCAAAAGTGATGGGCTCCGCGTGAATGCCGTGGGAGCGGCCGATCATCAGCGTATCCTTATGCTTCCAGGCCAACTTCACCAAGGCCCGGTGCAAGCGGTCCATCCCTTCCAGCAGCAGCACCCCGGAACGCTTCAATTGCAGCGCAAACCCCGTATCCACCACATCCGAAGAGGTCAGGCCCAGATGGATGAAGCGGCTGGACGGCCCCACATGCTCGGCCACCGACGTCAGAAAGGCGATGACGTCGTGTTTGACTTCCAGCTCAATTTCCGCAATACGGGTGCTATCAAAAGCCGCTTTCGCCTCGATCTCGGCCAAGGCGTCGGCGGGAATCTGCCCCCGTACCGCCAGCGCCCGGCAAGCTGCCAGCTCCACATCGAGCCAGGCCTGATATTTGGCATCCTGCGTCCATAAGGCACCCATTTCCGGGCGCGTATAGCGCTCGATCATGCCTTGTCTCCATTCTTGGAAGACAGACCCGACTGCAGCTTGTCGAGAATCTCTGCGGACCATGTGGCGGCATCCTTGCCAACGCCCGAAGTCGTCTCCAGTACGCTGCCCTCGTTGTTTTTCATGCGCAACAGCTTCACCCGCACCGAAATGGGTTTCCGCTTTTCCGGGCTGCTCCAGATAGCCTTGATGTTGTCCCAGGTCCGCTGGAAGATGCCGCCGATGAAGCCCTGTTTCCGATCTGCCTGTGCACCACCTTCCTGCACTTGAACATCCCATACCCCCATGCCCGCACTTTGCACGGGATAACCCAGATTCTGCAAAACCATTTGTACCGCCGGCTGTGCCTTGGCGGGAACCACATTCAACACCAGATAAGGGCCACGATCATCCTGGTAACGGGTAACCTTAATGTCCGGCATTTCCGCGAGGAGTGATTCCTGGCTCAGGCGCTTTCGCAGCGCTTCCATAATCTGCCGGTTGTGCCTGGCATCGGCGGGTACTTTCGTCCATTTCACACTGCCACCTGTAGGGTTATTCCAAACGCGATCCTGCTGTATCGTCAAGATTTCGGATCCATTTTCGCCCGCATTCAGATGAAAGGTGTATCTCTCCCGATGGGTAGGTGCCACGGTGTTCCCCAGTACAAAGGCCAGACCGCTGCGGAAATCCCGCCAGTTGGTGACCAGCTCGTCCTGTTGCGGAGAGAATTTCGCCACCGTAGTCTCATCTGCTGCCAGTGTCGCTTTCAAGGCAGCCCAAATCTGGGCCGGCTTCGCGCTTGTGCTCAAACGCAAATCCGCACCGGCACCCAGAATTTGCGCGCTCACACCCGGCAGCATGTTTTCTTCGACTGGCTGCTGCCCGGCCGCCGTGTGGGGCTGAAACAGCCCGTAACCACCGGAGGCGCTATCCTTCGACAGCTCGCTGGAAGTTACCGCCCCCCCCGGTATGGTAACTCCCGGTTGCGGCGCCTGCGCCAGCAGATCCGGTGGAATCTTCAGGGGTTCCATCACCTTGGAATCCTGGTATTTCGGGCCACTGTTAGACTTGAAGAAGGGGATGTAGGAACATCCCCCCAAACCCAGACTGGCAACCACGGCAAGAGCTACGTAACGGCGCATGCAAGACTCCACTAAACGCGACCAGGCGCGAGAATAATTAGACACACTGCGCCCGACGCAAACTTTCGCGCAGACGCTCATGATGAACAGACGAAAAAGGGGTCAGGGGCAGACGCAGAGCCGCTCCCATGCGGCCCATCTCGTGCAGGGCCCATTTGACCGGGATGGGGTTGGACTCCAGAAAGAGATCCCGGTGTAACCCCACCAGTTGCGCGTTGACCGCACGGGCACCAATAAAGTCACCGGCCAGCGCCAGATCACACATCCGCGCCATCAGCCGGGGCGCCACATTGGCGGTGACCGAGATCACGCCACGTGCACCCAATGCCAGGGCGGCCAGGGCGGCACCATCATCGCCGCTGTACACCTGCACCTGATCCCCACACAAAGCCAGAATTTCAGCAACCCGCTCGACTTTACCGCTCGCTTCTTTGATGCCGATGATATCGGCACGCGGCGCCAGACGCGCTACTGTCTCTGGTAAAATATCCCCAGCGGTGCGGCCAGGGACATTGTAGAGAATCATGGGAAAGTGGCATTGCTCGGCGATCGCCGAATAGTGCTGGAACAGCCCTTCCTGGGTAGGCTTATTGTAATAAGGGGAAACCAGCAGGGCCGCATCAGCTTTGACTTCCATGGCCGCACGGGTGAGCTCTATGGCCTCATAGGTCGCATTGGCTCCGGTCCCGGCGATCACCGGGATGCGCCCTTTGACCTGCTCCACGACGGTCCGAATCACCGCCACATGTTCCCTCATTTCCAGGGTGGCGGATTCTCCCGTGGTACCGACGGCAACCAATGCGTGCGTCCCTTCGGCGATATGCCACTCCACCAGATCGCGGAGCGCAGTGTCATCTACCACGCCGTCCGCCCGCATGGGCGTCACCAAAGCTACCATACTGCCATGAAACATGATCCAGCTCCCGCTTTAACCCATGCCTTTTCTGCTAGGGATGGTACTTGCCCAACGGCGGGCTTGGCAAGGCAAGAATCACCCACACCGCCACGCTACTGGCATAGACAGCTTTCAGCGCATTCAAAATGGGGCGATCAGAGAGAAAAAGTGGTGCTCCCAAGGGGGTTCGAACCCCTGTTACCGACGTGAGAGGCCAGTGTCCTAGACCACTAGACGATGGGAGCAAGCGGGCCGATTATATGCACTTTGGTCAGAAAAGCAAGAATAAGCAGGTGCACAATCAGCCGGCGTACTGCAGAATCGCCCAGAATTGCAGTGCGGTACCCGCGATGACAAAAATGTGCCAGATGGAGTGAAAATATTTCCAGCGATCCAGCAGGAAAAAGAGGACACCCACGGTATAAGCCAGCCCGCCTCCAGCCAGCCACCATAAAAACCAGCCAGGTGCAGAATTATAGAGCGGCACTGCGGCAAGGATCGCCAGCCAGCCCATGACGAGATACAGCCAGAGAGAGACCGATTGAGCACGCGCCCCACCCACGGCCAGCAGGGTAATGCCCAGCGCTGCCAGACCCCACTCCAGTGCCAGCAGAAGCCAGCCCCACGGGTCATGGAGCACCATCAGCGTCACCGGGGTGTAAGTTCCTGCAATAAGAAGATAGATAGCGGAACGGTCCACCAACTGAAAGACCTTTTTGAGTCGCCCCGATGGCAGAATATGATAAATGGTCGAAGCCCCGTACAGCATCACAATGGTGACCACAAATATACTGATACTGGCTACCGCAAGACGGGTACTGTGGAGACCCGCGCCAACCATCCATAGCATGAAAACCAACAGTGCGCCGACTGCGCCAGCGCCATGCAGCAGGCCGTTAATCCATTCCTCGACGCGGGTTTGATCTCGCACCATACCATCTAGATCTTGTTTCATCACCGTTCCGCTCTATATCGCTCAAGCAGTTATAACATAAGCGCCCCAACTCTCGCCATGGTGACTCAAGCTCCCGTAATGGGAACGCGGAGAGGTTCTCCGGGCTGCCCCTCTCCGCGTGGCAGATTATTGGCCAGACGCAAGGCCTCTACACTCAGTCCGTAATGCTGCGCCACATCCGCCAGATTTTCCTTTTTGCTCAACACATGCCGGGTCACCGACCAGGCGCTATCCGCAGGTGGCGCCTTCACAAAATGGGCAACAATGGCATCATGCATGGTGCGCGCGAGTAGCCGACGGAAATCCGGATCGCGCAAGCGTTGTTCCTCTTCAGGATTAGAAATAAAAGCGGTCTCCACCAGCATGGAAGGCACATTCGGGGCACGCAGCACCACAAAATTGGCGTGTTGCACGGTGGCATTGTGCAAATCCTCCACTGCGGCCAGTCCACGAATCATGACATCCGCTGCGGCTACCGCCGAATTCATCGCCGCCGTCTGGGTCATATTGATAAGCACTGCATTGAGCATGGGATCATGAACACCCGACTGGATGTCGCCAAGAAGAGGATCGACGGCGTTCTGCGTTTTGGCCAGCCAGCGTGCCGCCGCATTACTCGCTCCTGTTTCTGATAACGTCCATACCGTCGAGCCACGCACCGCACGTTCCGGAAAGGCATCGGCATGGATAGAGACGAAGAGATCGGCACGCTGAGCAAAACCTAAATGCATGCGCGCCATGAGCGGCACATAGCGATCCGTATTACGGGTCATGACCAGACGCATTCCGGGGGTGCTGCGGATCAGTCGGGCCAGCGACAAACCGACATCCAACACCACATCTTTTTCACGGGTCCCTTTGGCGCCGATGGCGCCCGAATCATGGCCACCATGACCGGGATCGAGACAGACCACAATGGGCCGGCCGGCTCTGCCCACGGGATGCGCACGAGGGGATTTCACCGCAGTTCCAGCGACAGGCATCAAGTCCAGCACCAGGCGGTATGACGCACCCCTACCAGGGCCCAAAGAGAAACTACGCCAGCGCACCGCTTCTCGTAAAGGCAAACGCAGCACCAACCCGGTGGCGCTTTTATTCATCTCCGCACCGCCTTGCAGGGGACCCAGCGTCGGCACTGCGGGACGACCAAGCCCGTGTTCTATCCCCGGCAATTCAATATGCAGCACTTCACCCACGCTGCGAATCACCGGCGCAGCGGTCAAACGCTGATTCAGATCAAATACCAAACGCACGCCCTGTTGGTGGCTGCCTACCCGCAGCGCGCAGAGTCGCCCGGCGGCGGCCACATTCCAGCCATACAGCAAGACTCCACCCAGCGCCGCTTGTCGCAGGAACTGCCGCCGCGTGGAGCTCTCACTGAATTTCCTGACCACCGCCCCCCCTACTATCTACTTAATTTAGGAATATTGGGGCACCCGACAACAATCTCAGACACCCTGCCCCGCCAGCCAGCGCTGAAGTTCTGCCGCACCCATAGCGCCACTAACCCGTGCCAGTTCTTTCCCTGCCTTAAAAAGCACCATGGTGGGAATGGAACGAATCTGAAAGCGGCCACCAATTTGCTGTTCATCTTCAGTATTCACCTTGGCGAAGAGCACGCGCCCACGCATCGCCCGACTGCTCTGTTCAAACTGCGGCGCCATCGTTCGGCAAGGCCCGCACCAGGGGGCCCAGAAATCGACCAGCACCGGTAATTCGTTTTTCTGAACATATTCGGAAAAACGACTACCGCTGAGATTAACGGGGTGATCTGGAAAAATCAGTGCGTGGCATTTGCCACACCTGGGGTTTTCCCCAAGACGCTCTTTGGGCACCCGATTGACGGCGCCGCAGGCAGGACAAAGCAATATAACGGATGTCATATTTTCCCCCGATTTTACATTGAACCGTACTATCTACGCTCCCAGCCCTCTTCCTGCAGCAAGGAGTCCAGGACCCCGCGGCGATCCAGGGCGGCGATGTCATCATAACCACCCACATGCTGACCGTTGATAAATATCTGCGGGACGGTATGCCGCCCGTGGGCGAGCTTTTGCATGGTCTGGCGTTGCGCAGGATCCCGGTCCACCCGAATAATCTCGGGGGTGACGCCTTTACTGCGCAAAAGCGCTTCGGCCCTGTGACAATAAGGGCAAACGCCAGTCGCGTACATCCGCACCGCCGCCCCCTTCATAATCACTTCTCTACTGGCAATCCGGCACTCTGCCAGGCGCTGATTCCACCTTTCAGGCTATAAATTTTGTCAAAACCAGCCTTTTTCAGGCTGGCTGCGGCACGCGCCGAACGCATACCACTCGCACACTGGCAGATAACGTGATGGCCGCGGTGCTTCTCCAGGTCTTGCATATACTTGGGCAAATCACCCAGCGGAATGTGCCGGGCACCGGGCAGATGTCCCCGCGACCACTCATTCTGCTCGCGCACATCAATGATTACGGCATCTTCATGGTTGATTAACTGCACCGCAGCGACCGGATCCACTTCCTGAATACCCGCCACCTTCCGTGTCAACGGTCCCTTGAAAATCATGACGATCAGCGCCACAGCACCAATCAACAACGGCCATTGGGACTCTATAAAGAAAAGAATTTTATGTTCCATGGCTTAGCGTCCGCAGCCTCCGGAACCCGGCACTCCAAGCTTCAGCAGGATGCGATCCAGCGGGCAAATGGAGGTGAAGCCGCTTTGCAGCAGGTTGAAACCCACAAAAAGGGTAAATGCCAAGAACCACTCACTCACAAATATCGGGCTGACCGGAGCGCCCAACATCACACTTGCCAGCACAAAAAAGCCGGCAATCACGCGTACCCAACGTTCAGTATTCATCTGCAATCAAACTCCTTGGTGTCTGTTTTTCCAAGCGCCGTTCCCAGAGGAAATAGAGCAATGGAATCACGATCAATGTCAGCAGTGTGGAGGCGAAAGTGCCAAAAATCAAGGAAACAGCCAACCCGCCAAAAACCGGATCGGTTACCATGATGGCAGAGCCAAACATGATGGCCAATGCGGTCAGCAAAATGGGACGGAAACGCACCGCACCGGCCTGCAACACCGCCTCTTCCAGTGGGTAGCCTTGGCGCCGGTAATCAATAATGAAGTCAATCAGTAACAGGGAATTGCGCACCACGACGCCCGCCAGCGCAATAACCCCGATCATGGAAGTGGCGTTAAACGGCGTATTCAACAGCCAGTGCCCAGGAAAAACCCCGATCAACGTCATGGGGATAGCGCCCATGACGATCACCGGCATCACGAAAGACTGGTAATAGGCCACCAGCATCAGATAGATAAATACCAGAGCAATAATAAAAGCAGCGCCGAGATCGCGGAATACATCGAGGGTCAGGCGCATATCACCGCCCCAAAGAATCTGGTAATGGGTGACATCATCAGGCTGCGCTGGCGAAAAGCCCAGATTACCCGTGCTGAGAGGCACACCGTCGATGGTTTTGCCATCCAGCCAGTGATTCAGCGACAACACCGCATATACCGGGCTGGAGCCCATGAGATCTCCAGTCACATACACCACGGGATGTTGATCACGATCGTAAATCGGCTTGGCCAGCGTCGTCCGCTCGATCTGCACGATACTCGCCAGGGGCACCTGCTGTCCGCTCCGGCTCTGCACCTGCAAATCGAGGATCTGTTGGCGCCAGGCACGATCCGCTGGAGGCACGCGAAGCATGATATCCACCGGCTCGCGGGCATTTTTCACATGCAGGGCAGCCAGCCTGGTACCTGCCACATAGTCATGCACCAGAGCAGCCACCTGCGCCGGCGCGACACCGGCGAGCATCGCCTTCTGCTGATCCACATGCAGCAGATACTCAGGCACTGTAGCCGTCACCGAGTCATCCACATTGACCATGTCATAGTCTTTGCGGAAATCCTGTTCGACCGTGCCCGCCACCTGACGCAGTTTGTTATAGTCCGGCCCGTAGATCTCGGCCACCACCTGAGCCCGTACCGGCGGCCCCGGCGGCACCTCGAACATCTTGATGACACTACCCGGGAAACGTTCCCGGACCGATCGCAGTGCCTTATAGACTTCCACGGAAACGGTGTGGGACATGGGCCGCTCATCCCGCGGCACCAGGTTGACCTGAATCTGCGCGTAATTGCTGCCTTGGCGCATCAGGTCACCACGCACCAGACCCGCGAAATCCACCGGCGCCGAACGCCCCAGATAGGTCTGGAAGTTTTCGATATAGCGATTCTGACTGAGCACATTGCTCACCGCTTCGGTAACCCGCCCGGTTTCATCCAGGGCGGTCCCTGCAGGGGTGTCCACCTGAATCATGAAGTCGCTGACATTGCCTTCTGGAAGCATCTTCAGATTGACGCCAAGCGCACTGAGGGGTCCATTCATACCTTGGGGGCGGATGAACTGCCACATCGGCATCAGCATCGCCAGCAGGAGCAGCACCATAACCACGATGAAAAAGAGGTTGCGCCGCCCCGGGAATTTCAGCAGCGGCTTGAACACCCGGAGGTATCCCCGCTGCAGGGCATCCGGCCGCGCCGCATGCACGCCGCCCTCACTGTCCGCCTGCCTGCCCGCTTTGCCGCCCAGGAAACGGTAAGCCCCCCACGGCACCACCGTATAAGCGAGCAGCACCGATGCCACCATCGCAATAGGCACAAAAATGGGGATGGGCAACATGAAGGGTCCCATCATTCCCGTCACGAAAGCCATGGGCACAAAGGCGAGGATGACCGCCAACGTCGCGATATTCGTCGGATTGCCAATCTCATTGCTGGCATTGATGATACAGCGGGCAAAACCATCCTTACCGCAGTCATGCAGGTGGCGATGGATGTTTTCAATGACGACAATACCCCCGTCCACCAGTAGCCCCAGCGAGAGAATCAGGGCAAAAAGAGTAATCCGGTTGATCGTCTGCCCAAGCAGCCAGCCCGTGCCCAGCACGATGCCCAGAGTCAGCGGCACTGTCAGAATCACGATGCCCGCTTCCCGCCATCCGAGGAAAATCATCAGGATGATGGCGACCACTCCGACAGCGATGCCCAGATGCTCGAAGAGGGTGCTGACGGCGTCATCGGCGCGCGCGCCATAATCACGGGTGATGGAAACATGCACTCCCTGCGGTAATGCCTCCCGTTCCAGGCGCCCCAGCTTTGCCTTGATCGCATCCCCCACGGTCACCGCATTGGCCCCCGGACGCTTGGCGAGGGTGATGGTGACTGCCGGCATGATGCTACCCGCGGGTACGCCGATCCGGTTGGCACGCCCGGCGGTATCACTGGTCACGGTATTGTTTTCTGCGGCGCCTGCTACGACTCGTGCCACCTCTTTCAGCAATATCGGTTGTCCGTCATGATCGCCGATAATGAGATCGCCAACCCCCCGTGCCGAGCCCAGCGCCCCATTGATGCGCAGCGGAATTTCTTGGTTGTTATGCACCAGATTGCCGCCGGGGAGAATGACATTACTCCCCTTCAGCGCCTGCTCAATATTTTTCAGACTCAGGCCGACACTGGAGAGCTTCGCCGGATTTAGCCAGACATTGATAGCCAGAGGACTCCCGCCGATCACCTCGGCGTTCGCCACGTCCGGCACACTCTGCAACTGGTCCATGAAGCGCACGCCAACCTGACGCAACTCCAAAGGCGTCAACTGACTGGAGCTCAGGGTCACCGACATCATCGGGACGTCATTGACGCCTATGGATTTCACCAACGGCTGCGCCGTACCGGGAGGCATTTTGTCCATATTCCGGCTAAGTTGGTTGTAGACTTCGAGCAGGCTCTTCTCTTCGTTGGCACCGACCTGAAACTCGACGGTGACCACGCCCATATCGTTGACGGCATAGCCAAAAGTGTGATGGACGCCAGGCAGGGATGCCATCAGGGCTTCCAACGGACGTATCACCAGATGGTGAATCTCCTCGCTGTCAGAGCCGGGGCGCATGATGAAAATTTCGGCGGCGGGTACCACGATCTCAGGATTATACAGGCGCGGCGTGAAGAGCATGGCCAAAGCCCCGAACAGGGCGATGGCCACCATGATCAGCACAGTGATCTTGGATTGGTAAAAAGACTGGGCAAGCCGCCCCGCCAAGTTGTGCCGCTGCCCTGGTTCAGCCATGAGTGATTCCGACTGGCTCAATATGGTCGCCATTATTCACCGCGGCGAGGTTACCCACGACTACCGTCTCACCCGTACTCAGACCGGAAAGAATTTCCATGCCCTCCGGCGTACGTTGCCCCGGCCGCACCATGCGATAGCGCGCGATGCCTCGCGCATCCACGACGAAAACACCGGGAATACCGGCCCGATCCAGCAAGGCGGCCACTGGCAGCACCATCGCTTGGCGCCGGGTGACCGGCACTTCCACGCGCACGTAATCACCGGCCTGCAGTGTACTGTCTGCGGGCAAGCCGAGCTTGACCATGTGCGTATGGGTCATCGCGTCTGCGGCTCCGACCAGATCCAGAACGGTTGCGGAAATGCTTTTCCCGTCGGCGATGACAGCGATTTTCTGGCCGATGTGGAGACTGCGGTACAAGGTCCCGCCAACACTACACTGGACTTCCAATCGGGAGGTATCCGCCAAGGCCAGAATGGGCTGGCCAGGCGATGCAAGATCCCCATTCTGCATGAACTTGCGCGTGATAATCCCGGAGAAAGGCGCCCTTACCCGGGCATAACGCAGTTGCGACTGCGCCGTGCTGACACCCCCCCGCGCCGCAGCGACACGGGCCTGAGCCATGGCATAGGTGGATTTCACCTGATCCCACTGCTTCTCGGGAATGGCCTGCTGCGCATATAAGGCCTTGAATCGATAATAATTGGAGCGGGCGTCCGTAAGCGCGGATTCGGCTTCGGCCAAACCGGCCTGGGCCTGCTGCACCTGTCCCAGCACATTCGTTGGATCAACCTCAAAGAGCAGTTGTCCCGCCTTTACGGCCTGTCCATCACGCACGCTCATGGCGCGGATATAACCACTCAGACGGGAACTGAGTTGCACCTGCTGATGGGCAGTGACCGTACCCGGAACGTGGGCAAAGGCGGCCATGCTCCGGCTCCCCATCTGCACGACCGGCGCCGCGACTTTACGCTGCACTTGTGGCGCATCAGGAGGCGATTTGCTGCAGGCCGCAAGGCTTGTCGCAGAGCATGCCAGGGCAGCGATGAACGCGGTTCGCTTCCATGTGTTCATTGGGGGGCTCCTTCTGCGGCGGGCATATTACTCACACTGACGATTTCTTGGGGATTCAACTTGCCGATGGCCAGCAACAGGGCGCCGCGTTCTACCGCCTCCGCATAATGGGCAGAGACGAGCTCGGCACGCGCCTGATCCAACTCTGCCTGTCCGCGCAGCAAGCCGGTCACGGTCTCTATACCATTTTCGTAACGCAGACGCACCAGACGTTGCGCCTCCTCCATCTGTCTAACTGCGAGTGCACGCATTTTGACGCGCAGCGCGGCTTCCCGGGCGCTCCGCCATACCTGCGCCACCCGCAAACGCAATTTATCCTGCGCCTCCTGCAACGCGGCCACGGCCTGCTCGCGCTCCGCGCGGGCACGATCCATCCCGCCCCCGCGCGCGAAGTCCAGCGCATTCCAGGTCACTTCTCCGCCGATGGTATAAGACGGTGCCGCGTTGCCCGGAGTGCTGCCATTCCATTCCTGATTGGCCATGGCGTTGATGTGGGGCAGATAAGCGGCACGGGCGACGCGAATGCCACCCTGGGCCGCCCTGACCTTGTGACGGAGGGCGACGATACCAGCGTTCCGGGTCAGCGCGTCGCTCTGTAGACTGGCGAGAGGCGCCGCAGGCAGTGTGGGCTGGACGGGCTCGCCCACGGTCAGGGCCTGTCCTACCGGCCAGCCCACGAGCATGGCGAGGTTGTCCAGAGCATTGGCCTGGGCGTTGTGGGCGCTTTCGACGGCCATTTCGGCTTTCTCCAAATACACTTCCGCAGACAGCAGATCGCTTTTTACCAGCACCCCATGCGTCAGCAGGGAGCGACTGGTCTTAACGTAAGAGGCGGCTGCCCGCCGGGCTTTATCCGCCACCGCCATGCCGGCATTGGCGGCGATAACACGGTCATAGGCCTGCAAAACAGCAAAAATCAGCTTCTGGCGGGCCATGACATCGCCACTCTGGGCCGCCTCCAACATGGCCCGCGCCTGATCCAAACGTCCCCAGGTTGCCCCACCAGTCCAAATCGGAATCTCCAGTTGCACCCTGGTACCAAAATTGTGGTAACTCCCCGGTTGGTTCAGCCCTGTCGGTGCCACACCCAGCGCATCAGGGTTAAATTGGTTCGCACCAAAATCACTGAAGGTCGCTTGTCGCTGCGACAGCTTCATACCAAAAACGGTCAGGGCGTTGTTCGACTGGCTGGCGGAGAAAGAGGCCACGAGCCTGGGGAGCAGGTGACCACGCGCCGCAGAGACGGCGCCTTTGGCTTCTGCCTGCCGGGCATGCGCCAGGAGCATCTGCGGATTTTGTTTGAGGGCGAGATCAAGGCACTGATTAAAATCCAGAGCGGCGACTGGTAGCGAGACACTGACGCCCATCAGCAGAGCGACCGAAACGGAGTATGTTTTTTTGTGAGAACGCAGGGACATGTCTTCCCTCGCCGCAGCGGGCGACACAAAATTGAGGAACTGGACGACCTTGCAAAGCGCTCATGCCATCCAGCGATGAATGAACTCATTGTAGCTGAGACAGAGATTTCATATACGGCTACATGAAATAGCCCCTGCCAAGCCACAGCAAGACCGGCCAAAGAATAAGATTATTATTATATACAATAGATGGGCATTCAAGCCTTATTTTACCGGGAATACCCCCTGAATCGCATCGTCTGAAGCCGACCTTCAGTGCTTACCGGATGTGACAAAAGACATCACTCATCATGGCGATCAAACGCAGGGTACGGGGATCACCCACGCGGTAATAGACCTTATTGGCGTCCTTACGGGCGCGAAGGATATCTTTTTCACGCAAAATAGCGAGGTGCTGAGAGATGTTGCTCTGGGTGGTACCAACAGCGGCTACGATATCCTGCACACTCATTTCTTCTGAACCCAATACACATAAAACCTTGAGACGCAGCGGGTGCGCCATAGCTTTCAGGGAGCGTGAGGCCTGTTCAATATCCTCTTCCCGAGTTGGTAACTGATCCATAATCAATGCCTCTTGGTCTATTAAGTATCTTATTGACTTTGTTTATAATTACCGGAAATCGCAGTGTCTGCGGTCACCTTGCCTTTTTAGGTACATCCGCATAGAATTCACCATGTGCGGGTGTAGTTCAATGGTAGAACCTGAGCTTCCCAAGCTCATGGCGTGGGTTCGATTCCCATCACCCGCTCCACTTAAAAACAAGGGCTTAAGACAACACCTAGGCCCTTTTTCTCTGTCCAGAGTACCGCTGAAGTACCGACCTGTTCATCATCAGTGATTAAGAATAACCCCATATGCATATTTTAGGAACCCCGCACCCCCACAGTGCGTGTTTTAGAATAGCGGCCGCTCCAGCGTTGCCAATAGGTCATCTACCCGTTTGCGTAGCCCGTCAGGCATATGAATGGGACGACCCCATTCTCTGGCCGTCTCTCCAGGCAACTTGTTGGTGGCGTCCATACCCAGCTTACCGCCCAGCCCGGCAACCGGCGAAGCGAAGTCGAGATAATCTATGGGCGTATTTTCAATGAGGGTGATGTCACGCACCGGATCCATCCGGGTGGTCATCGCCCAGATTACGTCCTCCCAACGGCGCACATTGATGTCTTCATCCACCACAATGATGAACTTGGTGTACATAAACTGCCGCAAAAAGCCCCAGACGCCGAACATGATTCTTTTGGCGTGACCGGGATAACCTTTACGGATACTGACGACGGCCAGGCGGTAAGAGCAACCCTCCGGTGGCAAATAAAAATCGACAATTTCCGGAAACTGCTTTTGTAGCAAGGGTACGAAAACTTCGTTGAGCGCGGCACCGAGTATGGCGGGCTCATCGGGCGGTCGACCGGTGTAAGTGCTGTGGTAGGTGGGGTTTTCACGGTGACTGATGGTCTCTACGGTGAACACCGGAAAGCGCTCGGTCTCGTTGTAGTAGCCCGTGTGATCTCCGAAAGGCCCCTCCACCGCCATGTCATCGGGATAAATATGCCCTTCCAGCACAATCTCCGCACGCGCAGGCACCTGCAGCGGGACACTCAGCGCATTGGCGAGTTCCGTACGTCCGCCGCGCAGCAGGCCGGCGAACTGATGCTCAGAAATAGTGTCGGGGATGGGGATAACCGCAGCCAGGATGGTTGCCGGATCGGCCCCATAGGCCACGGCAACGGGGAATGGCTCGCCGGGGTGTACTTTCTGAAATTCGCGCAGGTCTTGAGCGCCCCCCCGGTGCGCCAGCCAGCGCATGATCACCCGGTTACGGCCGATGACCTGTTGCCGGTAGATACCCATGTTGGCCCGCCGCTTGTGTGGCCCCTTGGTGATGGTCAGACCCCAGGTCATGAGCGGGGCCGCATCCTCGGGCCAGCAGGTCTGCACAGGAAGGACAGCGAGGTCGACCGCGCCTCCGTGCCGGACAATTTCCTGACAGGGCGGGCGACTCAGGGTCGTCGGCGCCATGTGGAGGATTTTACGCAGGGTAGGTAATTTCTCCCAGAGGTCGCGCAAGCCGCGGGGCGGGTCAGGCTCCTTGAGATAAGCCAGTAATTGACCGATCTGCCGGAGGTCAGCAAGCGATTCGCCCCCCATTCCCAGTGCCACCCGCTCCGTCGTGCCAAAGAGGTTGCCCAGCACGGGCATATCATAACCCGCAGGCTGGGTGAACAAAATGGCAGGGCCTGCGGCGCGCAGGGTACGGTCACAAATCTCCGTCATCTCCAGCGCAGGCGAGACAGGCATGCTCAGTCGGCGCAATAAATCGCGTTTTTCAAGATCGGCCATGAAGGCTCGCAGGTCACGGTAGCTCATGCGGGCATTGTAAGCACAGACACGCTACGTTGTCCCGCTGTCCGGGTCCTCGCGGGCGGCCACAAAGGCACTGTCATCGATAGCCAGAGAAGATGTCGCACGCAGATCGATGGCCTCGTGGCCGCTGATGTATTCATCGGCAAGCATGGTCAGGCAAGACAACTCGTCACCGGTCACCGGCGCAAAGCCGGAAAAACCGATATCCCGCAACAGTACCTGCCCACCCGCTTCCTGATCCATCTGGAAGAGCACCTGAGCAAGCCGCTCCCGCTGCGACAACAAGCGTGGTCCAATACAGAAGGCATGGAAAGCGAAAGCATCATTGGAACGATCAATAATGCGTAGTCGATCACGAATCAGGCCACTCGCAGAGGCATACACTTCGTCAAACAAAAAACCTACATCGACCCGCCCCTGCAAGATAGCTTTCAGTACGCCCTGATAGCTGCCGGTGAATACAAATTCGAGACGGGCCCGGTCAATATCTGCTTTATCCAGCAGAAACAACCCTACCATATGAATCAGCGTGGCGGGATGAGCTGAAGCGACGCGGATGCGCGCCGGCAAATCAGCAATCTCTTGTATCTGGGTGGCCACCGAAGTGCATAAATACACCTCATCAAAATGGTTACGAGGCTTGGCAATAGGCACAAAATCCAATTTCTGAGCATATTGTACCCAGTCGAACGGGTTTGCATAGACCAGGTCATATTGATTGGCGAGAACCGCTGCACGACAGGCATCAAAACCATCATAAGATTGAAAACGCATCGCCTGCCCGAGGTGGCGTTGCAGATAGGTATTCATCAAGAACCACCCCGGAAGATTTTTTCCGGAATAATTAGGATCCACCGTAAAATGCAGGATGGATTCCCCCGCTGTGTTGGATGTAGGCATATTTCATAGCCCTCAAATATTAAAATCCACCGGTATCTCGCCGAGAATATTGAGGTGAATATTAAATGGCGTCATGTATTTCATCGCCGTCATCATGGATCCCTTGAATTTGAGTCGCCGAGTCATCAACGCCGACTTTCCGCTGATCTCTCCGGACAGGATTTTCTTCCAGTGGTCCAGGTTCGTCCACATGATGAAATCGCGGTGCCGCCCGTCGGAAGGTCCGGCGTAGATGATCTTCCCCGCCTTGCAGAACAGCATAACATGAGGGATATCCGGGCGATCTTCAATGTAATACTCCCAGGTGGCATTGAAGTTTTTCAGATCCTTCTGGATTTCCTGATGCGTATCCCACTGCTTACCCACCAGACGAATCCACTCCGTACTCATAAATTTTTCTGCCATAATTAGCGCCCTCGCCCTCAATAACTTGCTTATCAGGCCCCACAAAAGCAGGGCATTTTAATATATTGTTATATGCCAATTTTGTGCCAGCTTCCACTTTACTTTAATTAGGCGCTATTGCGATTTTCGCCAGTCGCTAACAAATGCTGGAGGATAATACCGGACAATAACACTCCAAAGAGCGCGGGCATAAAGGAAATGGTGCCATTAACCGTTTTGGCCCGCCCACCCGGCGCGGACACTTCTTCCGGAGGGGAGGCCCGGCGCGGTGATTCATCGGAAAAGACGGTTTGCACGTCCAGGGACGCGCCATTCTTGCGCAGCAGGGCGCGCAATTCACGGGCCAACGGACATTTTTCCGTTTGATTGAGCCTCGCGACGCGAACCCGGCGGGGGTCAATACGGTTGCCCGCCCCCATGCTGGAAAAGACGGGCAAATTCAGGGCCTGCGACGTCTGGATAAGGACCGCTTTGCAGGCGATGGCATCAATGCAATCCGCAACCACTTCAGCACCGCTGCCCATCAGCAGGGCTTGGGCATTATCAGCATTAATAAACTCCTGGCGGGTTTCAAGCACGCAATCGGGATGAATATCGCGAATCCGCGCGGCCATCACCGCCACCTTGGGCTGATCCAACGTGGAATGCAGGGCGACGAGTTGACGATTGATGTTGGAAATGCTGACCACATCGTGGTCGACAAGGGTGATGTGCCCCACTCCGGCACGGGCAAGGTTTTCCGCGACATAGCCTCCGACCCCACCAACGCCGGCAATGAGCACATGGCGATCACGCAGGGTCGCGACAGCAGGTGCACCCAGGAGAATCTCGGTGCGGGCAAAAGGATGAGGCATTATGGCGCGTCCTGAAGATGAAATAAGGTAAGGGCGTTTTGGGCAGTGACCTGCGCGATCTCCTGAGTCGGAGTATGCCGCAACTGTGCCAGACTGGCGATAATTTCGCTGAGATACGCCGGTTCATTGCGGGTGCCGGGATGCGCATGGGGTGTTTGCCACGGGGCATCCGTCTCTGCCAGCAGAGATTCCGCGGGGAGTATGGCCGCCGTCGCCCGCAGACGCTGGGCGCGCGGGTGGGTGAGCGCGCCCCCCAGCCCCAACAAAAATCCCATATCTATCAATCGTTTTGCTTGTACGAGACTACCAGAGAAACTGTGTAGCACACCGCGCAAACCAGGAAAGCGGCGCAAGGTCAGGATTACCTCTTCCAGGCTCCGTCGGGCATGGAGAATGACCGGCAGTCCCAATTGCCGCGCCATGGCGAGTTGAGTCGTGAAAGCGGATCGCTGGCGGGCAGCGTCAGGAGTTCCATCGCCAGCATCGAGCCCGATTTCTCCCAGCGCGACTGCTTGCGTCAGGAGGGTAGTCAAGGTCGCTTCCCATCGATCATCCCGATCATCCAGATAGAGGGGATGCACACCATAGGCCGGATACAGTCCAGGGTGATGACGGCAGGTTTCTTTGAGCCGGTTCCAATACTTCGGGGTATAAGCGGGGACGATGATTTTACAGACACCCACCATCTCTGCACGGCGTAGAACCGCATCACGATCATCGTCGAAGGCGGCATCATCCAGGTGACAATGGCTGTCTATCAGATCACGCACCGGCAGATCTGCGACATTTTCGGCGCCAGAAGCAAGAAAAGACATCTGCTGATTTTACGGTGACAAAACTCCGGGGTAAACATGCACTTCGTGCCGGACTGACAGATTCAGCACTTGCTGCAAAGGGCATCTTGGTCTTAAATGACCGGATATGGAGACCGCGCTGGAGAAATTATGCGTACGATGACGGCAGATCTGGCCATTTTGGGTAATGGCCCAGTGGCGCGCAGTCTGGTTCTCGCACTGGCGGGCAGCCCGCTGCGCGTGTTGCTGCTGGATACATATCCCCTGGCGCAGGCACGACCGCGGCTGACAGAGCGCACTGTCGCGCTGGCCTTGGGTAGCCGTCGCCTGCTCAGCCGCCTGGGGGTAGCCATGCCGCTGGCCGATGCCGCCGCTATCCAGACCGTGCAGATTACCCAGCAAGGCATCCGTGGGCAGGTGCGCCTGGAACATAGCCTGCTGAATGCACCAGAGCAAAGACTGGGTGAAGTCGCTGGTCTGGAGACCCTGAATGATGCCCTGGCCGTGCCGCTGGCGCGTTGTCACACCCTTCAGCAGGAATCACCGGGACCATTGCAGGCCCTGCAATGGTTTCCGGATCGGGTGCAACTGGACTGGCCTGATTTGCGGGTCGAGACAGCGCTGACGGTGATTGCCGATGGCGGCCATGGCGAACTGGCACGGCTGGCAAGCCTACGACGCATGGGCTGGGATCATAACCGCCATGCCATCATCGCCACAGTGAGCCCGCGGCAACCCCTGTCCGGCATTGCCTTCGAGCATTTTCTGGAGAGCGGACCGCTGGCTTTCCTACCCATCGGCAACAACCAGTTCTCCATTGTCTGGAGCCTGCGCCCCGGCGATGCCAGCCGCGTACTGGACTTTTCTGACGCAGAATTTATAGAGGCCCTGAACCGTCAGAGACCGCCGCAATTGCCACCACTCGTCGTGACTGGCCCGCGTAGTGTCTATCCCCTGTTTTTCCAGCGGCTCTGGGGCGAGCCTGGTCAGCGTTTGGCCTTGGTGGGTAATGCCGCACAGACCCTGCATCCTTTGGCTGGACAAGGTTACAACCTGGGATTGCGGGATGCGCTGACTCTGGGTGCCCTGCTGCGGGAAGCGGCGCAGCGCGGTGACGATCCGGGGGGCAAATCACTACTCAGCGACTATGTCCGCATCCGTCGCCGCGATCGCTTGGAAACCATCGCCTTTACCGAAACGATGAACCGCCTGTTCAGCAGCCCGCGTCTGCCGCTACGCCTGGCACGGGCCGCGGCTCTGGCGCTCCTGGATCAGATACCGCTGGGGAAGCGGGAACTCGCGGCGCGGCTGGCTGGCATTCATCTCCCGGCGCAAAGCGCCGTCCCGGATTTGGCTATGGGCGGAACCTATGTCGGATAGTGCCAACTACGATCTCATCATTTCCGGCGCCGGCATGGTCGGTGCCAGCCTCGCCCTGGCCGCCCAACAGGCGGGGTTGCGCGTTGCTGTGTTCGAAAAACGCAGCAACGCGGCATGCGCGGCGGCGGACCCCCTTGATCGCGCCAGTTTAATCGCCACCGGGTCCGGACGTTTTCTGGCCAGCCTGGGCATTGATCCCGCGCTGCTGGGCAGTGCCGTGGAACGCATGCGGGTCTGGGATGGGGAAGGTTCGGGCAGCATTCATCTGGACGCCGAAGAAAGTGGAGAAGACCGGCTCGGGCACATTGTCGAGAATCGTCGTCTGGAACAAGCCCTGCACGCTGCGCTGGAAGGCGCCGGGTTACACATTCATTACGGACGGGAAGTCACCAGCGCCTTTGCCGATAGCAGAACCATGTACGTCGCCGATGCCGCGGGGACGGAGTTCCACGGCACCCTGCTGGCCATTGCAGAGGGCCGGCAGTCGCCGTTGCGCAAAGCGCTCATTCAGGCACCGGTTTTCCGGGAAGATTATGGGCAGGATGCCATTACCGCCACGGTCTGGATCGAAAAATCCCATCGCCACATCGCCTATCAGCGCTTCCTCTCCACCGGTCCGCTCGCGGTGCTGCCCTTCAGCGATGATGCCGACGGCAAAGCCCGTGCCTCCATCGTCTGGAGTGCAAAACATGCCCGTGCGCGACACCTGATGGCCCTGGATGACACCCGTTTTCTCCACGAACTGTACCAGGCCTTTGGGCCGCAACTGGGACATTTCCAACACATCGGACGACGCAGCAGTTATCCGCTCGCGGCCCTGCACAGCAGCCGTTACGTCGGGGAACGCAGCGTGTTGCTGGGAGATACCGCCCACGGCGTCCATCCGCTGGCGGGCCTGGGGGTGAATCTGGGATTTCGTGATGCTGAACAACTGATAAAGGTCATCACCACAGCCCGCCGACATCATGAGGATTGGGGCACAGCCGCCGTACTGCGTCGCTATCAAAGTGCGCGGCGGCCTGATAATCTCGTCACCGTACTGACTTGCGGCGCCCTCAGTCATCTTTTCTCCAACCGCAGCCGCGGTCTCGCCCGGCTGCGCGACTTGGGGATGTTGGGGACGGGGATGATCGCTCCGGTCAAACGTTTTCTCATCCGTCAGGCCATGGGCCTTTAAGGAGATTGTAGATGCAACACCGTATTGCTGATGATATCGCCGCCGCCATTGGCGACACCATCGCCCGTTTAGGGACGGTCAAGGAAGATGTAGACAAGCAGGCGCGCGCCATGCTCTCCAACGCTCTGGATCGTCTGGATCTCGTCACTCGCGATGAATTTGATGTGCAGCAGGAACTGCTCTCCCGCCTCGCCGCGCGGGTCGCCATGTTGGAAGATCGCGTCGACGCCCTGGCACCCAAGGCCACTGTAGACGAAGACGCCAGCAAGGGCTGAGCGTTGCCGCTGGCGCTAGTCCATAGCCGCGCCCTTACCGGAGTGCAGGCGGCGGACGTCACCGTGGAATGCGATCTGGGTCCCGGACTGCCTACCTTTGCCGTCGTCGGTCTCGCCGAAACGGCGGTCAAGGAAGCCCGTGACCGGGTGCGCTCGGCTATTCAGAACAGTGGCTTTGAGTTCCCGGCGCGGCGTATGGTCGTCAATCTGGCCCCCGCCGACCTGCCCAAAGAAGGTGGTCGCTTCGATCTACCCATGGCCATCGGTATTCTCGCCGCCAGCGGACAGCTGCCTGCAGCCGCACTGAAACAACTGGAGATGATTGGCGAACTGGCGCTGGACGGCAGCCTGCGTCCGGTAACGGGCACGCTCTCCAGCACCCTGGCAGCGGGACAAGCCCATCGTGCCATTCTGGTGCCGCAAGGCAATGCCCAGGAAGCCGCTTTTGCTCAAAGCACCCCCGTCTTTGCCTGCGCGAATCTGGCCGAAGCCGTCGCCCACCTACGCGGCACGGATCGTCTGCCCGAGGTCATCTCCGATGCCGAGGCCCAGGAATCCGCCATTCCCTACCCCGATCTGCGTGACGTACACGGTCAGGAAACGGCCAAGCGGGCGCTGATTGTCGCAGCGGTAGGCGGCCATCACCTGCTCCTGTCGGGGCCACCAGGCACCGGCAAAAGCATGCTGGCGGCGCGACTGCCCGGCCTACTGCCCCCTCTACGCCGCAGCGAGGCGCTGGAAGTGGCAGCCATCCACAGCCTGCAAGGAAACGGCTTTGATATTCGCCATTGGGGTAGACGCCCGTTCCGTAGCCCCCACCATAGTGCCTCTTCAGCGGCACTGGTGGGCGGGGGTTGTGACTTCCATTAATTGTTGCTACATTCCATCAATTGTCGCTACAAGAATTCCAACCAAAACAATGGCATGCCGGGCATCATCCTTTTAGCAATAGGCGGATTATACACACGTGCGAAAATTCGAGTACGAGCCAGTGGGATACCAATCAGATCCACTTTTATTGTCTTCACTCGCCAACAGCACACTAGGCCACCGCCACTTAGCAGTGATGTGGTACGGCGCGCTACATATAAACCACAACGATAGTTCCCAGCCACTAGCATCAGTGCTACTTCATGACGTAAAAGATAACACGCTCTTCGGTGAATTCCGCTGTACCAAGGTCTCCGCACTCAATCTAGGCCTTTTACCTATAGGATCTGTATGGCACGAAGGAAAAATCGTAGCCAAAGCGAAACTCACTAGAGCACGATTTGAAGTTGACTTCTCCAATGATGGTTGGGAGCACTACTTCCTTAACGGGGATAAAAGCCCACTGATACCAGCATCAGTTTACCCTCTTTTTTGGCCATGCAAGAATGAAATCGCTGATGCTTGGATGCTTCGGTTCTCTCTGGCAAACAATAAAACCCTCATCATTCCATCACTAGAGTTCTTTACGCGCTGTTATGGCAGCTCAAGATTACGGCGTAGCTTTTTGACATTACCTTGGAACGAAGTAGAGAGCAGGTTATTTCCGAAATCAGAGGAACAGATACCTGACGAAAACCCAAATGAATGGACGATTTACCTGTCATCTTCACATGCCAAATCAGATGCCCATCTGCTCTCACATATTAAGCACGATTCATACGCAAGATTACAAACACGAAACATCGTTTCCCAAAACCTATCTAACGACCCAAACCATCGCCTATTCCTAAAGGTATCGCCATGGACAAATAAAAAAGGTGAAATTGATGTTGCGGGATTTTATATCAATGAAACACGAACCTTTGTCGCATTAAATATACTGGGCATGGGGTTAAGCGACTATCCACAATATGTCATCTACAAATCTCGCACCACATCAAAGAAACCGGACGATGAAGCCACTACAAACCCATCTGCCAATTTTACCTCACAACCAAAATATTCTGATCCAGAACTACTTGATGATGAATCACCAAACCAACATAAAGGTTTGACAAAGCTCCAAGAGCCACCTTTCCTTTGGATTAAAGAAAAACCAATAATAACTCGCTATATAGAACGAGATAACCCCCGCAAGAACCGGAAACGAGGACAGGGACCTGATGTAACAACCGGCACTGGATTATTGCCACACACAGATGCGTTTTCTACTGGCGAAGCATATGGCACAAGTCGCAATGTGGCAGAAGCCCTTACGCACAGCAAGCAAAACTCCGAATCTGTTGATCAACTCTGGGCTATATGGGAGGCAATTACCAAATTCGCAAAGCAGCACAAAGACATTATTAAAGGCGTATACCATTACGATATCGCAAAAGGATTATGCAACTCAGGCGCACCACGCTTAATTAACTTTCCATTAACTCGAGCCAACCCCAATAAGAATGGGGACAACAAAAAACCTGTCAATCAAAACGGGAGCGTCCCGCAACGGTTTCCTGTGGTATATGGTAAGCCGCCAAAAAGACGCGGGCTATTATTAGTGAAAATATCATTATATAGTGCTCATTTTTACATGCTTGAGATTCAACAGCGAACAGATATCGTCGGGGAATCCTTTGCCGGCCTCGCTTTCACCGTATCACCAACGGATGATTTTAATGCCTTTCTGCTAGACCTTATAGAGAGGGTTAAATCAGCCAATGGACATGTTAGTTCATTAGCTGCGAACTGGAAAAATGGGAAAGCAATTGCTTATCGCCACCTAAATTCCAAAGACAATAGAACAACAATGCCTGAGAACACAGTGAGAATTATCTTCAATAAAATGTCGGCAGTACTAGATTTAAATATAACCATCGATCATCACAAATCAGCACTGCCTTGAATTCCCGCGCTTGACAGTTATCATAGCAATAAAACAGGATAGAAATGACCAAAGACCCCTGGCACTACCCGCGAACAGCGTTGGTCGATCAATACCTGAAAACGCTGGCTATCGGACTCAGCAAGAGTCTGGTGCTCTTTGCCCATCGGCGGATGGGGAAAACGGAATTTCTCCGTAAGGACCTGCTGCCCGCCGCCGAAAAGGCCGGATACATCACCATTTACGTGTCCCTGTGGGAGTCCAGAGAGGACCCCAAATCGGTATTGCTCGATGCCATCCGAAAGGCCGCGGAGGGAGAGGGTGTTATTCCAGGCATATGGCGCCGGTTGGGCTGGCCAGGATCAAAAGGTGTCAGAGCCCACGCAGGTACAATAGGCGCACAGGCATCATGGGAACAGGGGACGGCAGAGGCCAGCGACCGCATGCTGGATCTCCGGCAGTGGATGAACACGTTGGCCCAAAAGAAAAACCCCACACTGCTGCTCGTGGACGAA
>Ga0315298_1000858_pt1 | contig 58182 bp, 67 predicted proteins | sample WHS_1_MG_FD_203077 | JGI IMG/M metagenome (GOLD analysis project Ga0315298, IMG submission 203077) | Extremophilic microbial mat communities from Washburn Hot Springs, YNP, Wyoming, USA - WHS_1_MG | ecosystem: Environmental > Aquatic > Thermal springs > Hot (42-90C) | place: USA: Wyoming... | reverse complement strand
CGGGCGGGGTGGGATTTGAACCCACGACCACAAGCTTTCTCTAGCCCGCAGTTTAGGAGGCTTGCGCCCTATCCATGCTAGGCTACCCGCCCAAACAAAATGAAATATTCAGAACTTCAACTCTTAAATATATCTAGAAAAACTTTAACCACAAGAAACTATTCAATTCAAAAAGGACTAAAAAGCGGGGGTACCCGAGCCAGGTCTAAATAGGCTGTTTGGGGCGCAGACCAGCCTAAGACAAGGGGGAGGACTTAAGATCCTCTGGCGTAGGCCTCCGTGGGTTCGAATCCCACCCCCCGCACCTTCCAAAATTTTCAGGGCTATTTTTCTTGTAGAGAGGTTTTAACTGTTCTATTGCCATTTTTAAGGCATTTTCGCAAATTTTAGAAACATTTAGGCCTAATTCATGGGCTTCTTTAACTAGATCTTTATCTACCTTAACGGTTGTCTTTGGCATTTTGTATCCCTTGGTATACCTTTGCATACTTTTGCTATATAAGAATTTCGTATGCAAAGCCATGCGACTTTGAGAGAATGGAGAATGCGAGAATGAAGAGAATAGAATGTTCTTTATGTCAAAATTTATTAAACAAATCTTGACAGATATTATTGATTGTGCTATTAATAAATTAGGTCTTTGACAACTCAAAATGGGTTGGATGAAAGGCCGAAAAGAAAAAAGGAGGAAAGAAAAATGGAGGATAGCGAGACAAAATTTTTGGCCTTTGTATGCACTGTGCTTATATTTTCGCCACCGTTCGTAAACGCGGGACTTTGGCAATTAAGGCCAGAAGTATTAGTCTGCCTGCGCTCGCATGAGATGATAACTAAAACTATAGTCGTGGAAGGTGAAACATACACCTTTCCTGTCAGCATTAACAAGACGTATATAATTTTCAAAAACGGCACACGGATCTACAATGCATTTGTTGAGACAGAACTTGTTAAAATAAACTACACAAAAGTAATGCCATGCCAGGATGTTCAAGGCAGTTCGATCTCTCCAGCAGGAAGTTTGGTTAGAGATTGGTACGATGGTCTTCTTTTTATCTACGATTGTCCGTTGAACTCGATCTACTACCCACATCCAGACCACTACTACACATACTCAGACCAAGACCATCTAATGATGTGGAATTATCCGTGGAATATAACAGGAAATACAATGAGCCATATTCACATTACTCAAGATGAAATCCTACAAATGAAAGCAGAGAATACTATATTACCTAAAACAATAAAGAGTGCTTTGATCAGTACTTTCGGTACCCTTGTCATAGGCGGTATAGTAATGCCAAAGCTCTTGGCCTTTCTTACACCTCTTGTAGGAGCGATTATCGGAGGACTGATAATTGCAATAGTTGTCTTTGTGATTTGGGTAATAGTCTACCTCATTGCTGAGTCTGTTCAAACTCCGACAGTAGCTGAGTGGGTCGAACAAAAAGTTGAGCTTTACCATCATGATGGCTTCATGTGGACATGGGGTGCTCAGACAGGAGTTTGGGGAGTAGAACTTGGTCCACCGCTAGAGTATAGCATACCAGGTGGTTGGAATTGGTATATGTTCTTTGCAGTAACTTTCTGGCATTACATTAAGTTTGCATGCGCCTTTGGCAAGGAGCTTAGGGAAGGAACTGTGCATTACTTTGATGTATTCTTCGGAATTCCATGGAAATATTACATAACACTTGGATAAGGTGAGATTATGACAACAAAGAAGAAATGGGAATGGAACTTAAAGACTGGAACATTTATTGTTATTCCTTGCGTTGTAGCGAGCATAGTTGCTGATATAATTGCTGGAAAGCCGACAGCCTCTTTAATTACAAATGCTATCGTTGCTGCAGTTGGCTCAAGTTTCGCAGTATTCTTATTGCGGTATTGGCAACGGAGAGGACAATAGGATGAAGGGCTACCTGACGTAAATCCCTCTTTTTTCTTTGAAGGAGGAAAAGTGAAAAGAATGAAAACAATTAAATCAGTTGGTGTATTGATGGTCTTGGCTTTTCTCTGTGTTTGGCTTAGCACAATTACTCGAGCTGAAGATGAAAACATAGTTAACCAAGAAATTGAAGTAGAAGTAGGGTACTTCATTCTTCCTACAGAAGAATACTGGGGTTGTAATGTAAGATTCAAGGTTTTCATACCAGAAATGCCAAATCTGTCAAAATATGAAAATCTTATGTCGTTGGAGCTTAGGATGGTTGAATACAGAAACAACGGAAAAGAAAGGTTATTCTTGAACCTAACATTCGAAGGTAGTCCCACCGATGCTGAGAAAGTTGTTGGAGAAGTACTTAAACTATTCAATTACACCACTCTAAGTAAAATCTACGAGAGTGGTCCTGTCAGTGAGACTAATGTTACTGACTTCTTGTACATATTTGGAGATCTCCCCTGCTCTGTAGAGACTGTGCAGAACTTCTTACAGTATAAACCTGTATCAGGTTTTGGAACGCTGATAAATAAAAATTTCTTAAGTATATACATCCCCGGAAATGCTACAAAAGGCATAACATACTTGGCATACAACTGGGAAAAAGGATTAGGTTGGTATCTTACGATTGAGTCATCATTGAATGGACAATGGTCACCGAGTGAAAAAATTGTAAGCCTCAATGAACTTATTGGAAATGAAGAAACAATCGGTGCGAATCATGGACTAATAAGGGTTTTCATCTGGAATTGGACTCTCGGAAAATATAAATACATAATGAAACCGTTAAGCATAACTCCTAATGGTTATACTGTAGAAAAAGAAGAGGAGTCAGTAACCTATGAGTGGAGACTTGACGATTTCACTCAAATTCAAAATGTTGTTATCCATTTAGAAACGAGCAAAATTCCAAAAACTCAAAGTAACTTAATTACTTACTTGATAGCAATTGTTGTCGGAGTCATCATCACTCTCATTGTTATTGCTGTTGTAAAAATGATGAGGAAAAAATCTCTACAGATTTTCACTAAAAATTTTTCATCATAAATGATTTGGATGGCAATTCTTTTAGAAAGACGTTGTCTTCGTATGCTTTCAAGATGAGGAGCTTAAAGCTCTGATGGACTCCCCTTTTTCTGCCCTTAGCCATGCTTTGGGCATTTTTATTTAAGAACCTTCTTTTAACATGAATAAATGATCTAACCCAGATTTTAAGAGAAAGAATGGGGAGAATAAGCTTATATGAGAATTTTCTAGAAGATTTTTATAGAGGAGAGAAATGTCGGAAGGCAGGGTTCCTCGTAAAGGCTTTGCCATTCCTCGACGGTTGGCTTGGGTTATGGTTTTTGCTGGAGTAATTATTTTCTTAATTGGAATTCCCTTTTTACTTTATAATTTATTCTTATGGAGTTATTTGAAGAGATTTGATGCAACTGGAATAGTAATGATGGTTGTTGGGGCAATTGTAGCTTATATTGGATATAAGAACACTGGTTTTATTTTGACAAGGGAAGAGATTATCGATAGATGGAGTGTTTTGATTGAGGATGGCAAGGGAAAGGCGCATCAAATTTTCACAGACACAGAGGATTTTATAAAAAAGAGTGAGGCTCCGAAGCTTTCTGTTGAGAGGAAGGAGATTGCCCCTACAATAGCAAAGGACATTTTAGGAGTGAGGAGAAACTTGTTGTAACAAATTATGAGAATCCAAAGCTTGTAAACTATAAGACGTTTATTTGTGCTAGGGATTATGGAAACAATTTGGATGTTTCATGGTATTTAACCTACAAGTTAGGTTTGCTTGAGGCCCTTTTAGGTATAGCCTTAAGAAGAGCATATGTACCGAAGTTCGACTTATTCGATGAGCAGGATTTGAGGGCTTATGTAACAAACGCCCACCATTCGCTTTTAAAGGCTGTTGAAAACACTGAACCCCGAGAGGTGGGGTTGGCAGTCATCGGCTTTTATTTAAAGGGGGAAAATCCCAATATATCTTACCTTACAATCCTATAGGTGATGAAAATGAAGGCAGCAATGCTATATGGCATAAAAGACCTGCGAATTGAAGAAGTTCCTAAACCAGAAGTAAATGCTGGCGAAGTTCTTGTTAAGGTTAGGGCGGCAACAACATGCGGCACGGACCTGAAAATTTTTCAGAGGGGTTACGTTGAAAAGGTGATACGGCTTCCAACTGTTTTTGGACATGAGTGGGCTGGTGAAGTGGCGGAAGTTGCGGATGGTTTAGAGTGGCCTAGAAAGGGTATGCGTGTGCGTGCTGGAAACAGTGCTCCATGCTTGCATTGTGGAATGTGCCGGAAGGGAAAGTACAATCTTTGCGAGAACATGATTTGGCTTTGGGGCGCCTATGCAGAGTACATTAAGGTTCCAGCGCGGATGGTTTTGGTTAACATGCAAGAGATTCCGCAGCATGTCTCTTTTGAGGAGGCAGCCATAACAGAACCTCTGGCATGTGTTTTGCATGGAGTGGAAGAGGCTGGAGTTAAGCTTGGCGATAGTGTGGCGATAATTGGCGCCGGTCCAATAGGCTTGTTGCACTTGCTAGTTGCGAAGCGGATTGGCGCTGAAAAGGTAATAATGATAGATCTAGTTGAGGAAAGGTTGGATTTCGCCAAGAAGCTTGGCGCAGACGAGGTTGTCAACGCTGGAAAAGACGATGCTGTAGAAAAGGTTAGGCAATTAACGAACGGTTATGGTGTTGATGTTGCAATAGAAGCCATTGGTTTGCCGCAAACATGGGAGCAAGCCTTAAAACTTGTTAGAAAGGGCGGAACAGTTCTGGAATTCGGCGGATGCCCGCCTGGAACAGAGGTTAAAGTCAACACAGAGCTGCTTCATTACGGGGAGGTCACGGTTTTAGGCACTTTTCATACGACTCCGCTACATTTTAGGAAAGCCCTAAACCTAATAGCCTCAAGAACAATTGATGTTAGACCATTAATAACGAGAAGGATGGGGCTGGACGAAATCGTGGAAGCCTTCCAAATACTTGCAACATCAAAAAGCGAAATTAAAATTGCAATAATCCCATAAGCAGCGTCTGGTTAAAGCGTTATTAAGAGTAAACATACAATTTATTATACGGTGTTGTAGCGTGAAGTTTACTTATACGGGCATCCGCGTCAGAAACCTAGAACGGTCAATAGAGTTTTACACAAAAACAATGGGTATGAAAATAATGCACAAGGGCAAAATGGAGGCAGGCGGCATCTATGTACAACTTAAAAGCGAAAAGTCACCGCAATTTTTGGAGCTAAACTATTACCCGCCTGGAACAAAGTTCTACGAGGAATATGTTGCGGGATGTGAGCTTGACCATCTGGCTTTTTGGTGCGAAGATGTTCGAAAAGAGTATGAGCGGGTAATTTCTGGCGGTGCAACCCCAGCCGTTGAGCCATGGGATGAAGATGGTTATACTTTGGCCTTTGTCAGAGACCCAGATGGGATTTGGATTGAGCTTATAGGAAGAACACGCAAAAAACAAGCTTAAACATGGTTGGCTTGGATGGCTACGCCTAAAGGCTTAATCTTAAGAATAGCCACAAAAGAATGGGTAAACCAAGTTTTCGATTACGCGATTTACTATACTAGTGCTCGTAGAAAAATGTCTGCTGGGCAAACCGTATTGTTCGTTCATAAGACAGAGTTTGGAGATGCCTTCATAGGCTATGGTGAAGTTGGGAATATATGCACTGTTGAGGAGCTTTCTGAAGTTGAACGAAGTCTTTGCGAAAAGTGGGGTTGGAAGAAAGCCATAGAATTCAAGTATGTCATTAGGTTTGAGGAGCCGCTACCAATAAAAGAAACTTTTCTCAAAAACTTGAAGGTTAAAGGAAGATCCTTGCATTGTTTTCCGATTAGCGAAGAAGATTTGAACCAAATAATGAATGCTGCTGAAAAAGGCAAGTGCAAAAAGGCTTGAGTTCTTTTTCACCATGAACACGGTGTGTGTTCGTCTAATCTAAACTTTACATTTAGGTTCTCTGCAATTTTCCTTAATGTATGAAATGGCAGATGAAAGAATTTAAATGCTGATGCTGGTTTATGCTTCTGTTATTGCGAGGGAGCGCTAATCATGGTTAAGTATGTTTTTGTCACGGGCGGCGTGTTAAGCTCCGTTGGTAAGGGAATTGTAACTTCCTCTATTGGGAAGATGCTTCAGGCAAGAGGCTTGAAGGTTACCGCCGTTAAAATTGACCCATACGTGAATGTTGACGCTGGGACAATGAACCCTTACATGCACGGGGAAGTTTATGTTACTGATGATGGCGGCGAAACAGACCTTGACCTAGGCTGGTATGAACGCTTTTTGGATTTGAACCTTCGAAAGGACAATAACATTACGACTGGTTTGGTTTATAGGGCGGTTATCGAAAAGGAGCGTAAGGGCGATTTTCTCGGAAGATGCGTCCAAATCGTGCCACATGTAACAAACGAGATTAAGAGTCGAATACGCGCTGTTGCAAAACATGCTGATGTGGATGTTGTCCTAACAGAGGTTGGCGGAACCGTCGGCGACATTGAAGGCTTACCATTTCTAGAGGCTATTCGCCAAATGCGCCTAGAAGAGGGTTACGAGAACACGCTTTATGTTCACGTTGCATTAGTTCCAATATTGGACGTTACAAAGGAAATGAAAACTAAACCTCTCCAACACAGCGTAAACGAGTTAAGACGCATAGGCATTCAACCAGACATAATAGTTGCACGATGCTCTGAGATGATAGATTCCGAAGCGCTGCGCAAAATAGCATTGTTCGGCACAATACCAGAAAACGCCGTTTTCTGCTCTTACAACGTTGAAACAATCTATCAAGTGCCACTAATTTTGGATGAACAAGGCATGGGCGAATTCATATGCAAAAGGCTTGGTCTTCCACAGCGTAAACCAGACTACGGCGGGTGGAAAAGCTTTGTTGATGCGATACTGCAGCCAAAATACGAGGTGAAAATAGCCCTTGTTGGAAAATATGCTGGGCTAGCGGACAGTTACGTGAGCATGAATGAGGCGCTGCGTCATGCTGGCGCCGCCTGCAAAGCGAAGGTTTGCATAAATTTCATTGAGGCTGAAGCCTTTGAGAAGAATCCTAAGGATGTGGAAAAGCTCAAGGAGTATGATGGAATATTCGTGCCATATGGTTTTGGTCCAAGGGGCACTGAAGGAAAAATAATGGCTGTAAAGTTTGCGAGGGAAAACGACATTCCATTTCTTGGCATATGCTATGGCTTCCAACTTGCGGTTGTGGAATTTGCGAGGCACGTGTGCGGCTTAAAAGATGCAAGCAGCACGGAGATTAACCCATCCACGCCACATCCAGTCATTGACCTTATGCCGGAACAGCGGGGAATCGAGATTAAAGGGGCAACAATGCGCCTAGGCTCACACAAAATAATTGTTAAGCCATGCACGACAGCGTATGCCCTTTACAAGAGTGAGGAAATTTATGAGCGGCACCGCCACAGATTCGAGGTCAACCTTGACTATTTGGAAACCTTTGAAAAAAACGGCTTAGTGTTTTCTGGAAAAAGCGCAGATGGCAGGCGCATGGAAATCCTCGAATTTCCAAGCCACTTTTTCTTTTTCGCTTCACAATTTCACGGAGAATTCAAAAGCCGCCCTGGAAGACCAGACCCAGAATATTACGGCTTTGTTAAGGCGTGTTTAGATAAAAAGTTGGGCAAGTCTAAGCCCGATTTTCAATAAGTTCTATGATACGGTCTCAAAAGCTCCTCTAATATTGTGAGCATTGTTGGAACTTTTGCCACAATGTCGCTGAAGGTTATTATGCCTACAAGCTTGCCGTCATTCATTACTGGAAGACGTTTGACGCGTTTTTTCGCCATGAGTTTGGCCGCTTCCTCAATGCTCGCGTTTTCGTTTATTGTTTGCACGGGGCTCGTCATAACTTGCCTTGCTGTTAGGGTTTCAGGCGCCAAGCATGGTTCGACAAGTCGTCTTAGGATGTCGCGTTCAGTTATTATGCCTACTGGTCTGTCTCCTTGAACAACTATTATTGAGCCTATGTCAAACTTATTCATGGTTGCGACAACCTCCCTAACCGTTGTGTCTGGACGCACAACCCTAACATCCTTCGACATCACGTCTCTAACCAAAACTATTCCAGCCATATGCAAATTCGCCTCCAACAAACTCTACACATTTTATTGCGCAATCCCTTATTTATTTTAGTGTGCTGAATTAAATGCACAACCATCAGCTTGGAGGATACCCTTTATGAGTGGTGAAAAAAGCGAAGCCTTTAGAAGACGTTTAGAAGAAGCAAAAAATTACGGTGAAATCTGGGAAGTTGTTAAAGACACTGTGGAGTTTTCACTTCACAAGCGTAGGGGTGGAATGATGCTTTTTCTCGATGATTTACCCATCCAGTTGGGCGCTTACCACCCAATTGGAACAAACAACATTGTCTTGAACAAGCGTCTAGTTCAAATTGTCGAGGGTGCAATCAAATCAAAGCGCGTCGTTAACGCTCTGGTTTATAATCTTCTCTTGCACGAGTATCTCCATGCTTTAGGCAAGTATTCAGAATTTGAGGTTAGACAGCTTGTTTATGAAGTTGCGAGGCAATGCTTTGGTGAGGAACATGTGGCGACTGTTATCGCGAGGAAAAGTCCTTGGGCTTTGCTAAAAGACATACCTTTGGAGGCTGTTGAAATTCCGAGAGGAGTTATGGAGATTGTGAAGGATTTTGAGAAGGCAGACAGATACATAGTTTAACGTTTTTAAAAAGAGATAAATTGGATGCCACCATAGTTTTCCGTGAAAAACCATGAATGTCAAAGGTGAAATTGGCAAAAACATGCCGAACAAGTTCGTTGAAGATGGAAAGGCGCTAATCAGCAAAGTGACAGTTAAAGATGATTTGAAGGAAAGCATCTTTCACGCTGTAAATTTGATTGGTGGCTTTAGGAAAGTTATTGAAAATGGCGACGAGATTCTCTTAAAACCAAACTATAACAGTGAAGACCCACCGCCAGCCTCAACGGACCCGGAATTCCTAAGGGCATTAGTAGAGTTGCTTTATGAACACGGCGCTGGAAAAGTTGTTGTCGGCGAATCTTCTATGCAAACGCTTTCAACGCGAAAGGTTATGGAGAAAACTGGAGCTTTGGAGAAGCTAAACGGAAGCGGGGCAGAAATAATCTTTTTCGATGAAGGTAAGTGGGTTAAGGTTGAAGTCGGCGGAAAATATTTGAAGAAGGTGAGTTTGCCAGAAAGGGCTTTGCATGCTGATAAACTTGTATATTGTTGCTGCATGAAAACCCATTTTAAAGCGGATTTCTCGCTGAGCCTAAAACTCGCAGTAGGCTTCGTAAAGGGTAGCGAGAGGATAGCGCTTCACCTGATGCATTTAAGGGAGAAAATTGCCGATCTAAACCTTGTAGTGCATCCAAACCTCATAGTTATGGATGGAAGAAAATGTTTCATTACAGGCGGACCATTTAACGGCGAAACGCGTGAACCAAACGTTATTCTTGCTTCTGGAGACCGCGTAGCCATGGATGTCGAAGCGATAAAAATAATCGAGAGTTTCGACGGTGCAGTTTTGAAGGATAATCCGTGGAGCTACACGCAAATAAAATGCGCTGTTGAACTTGGTTTAGGCGCAAAAAGTGAACAAGATTATCGCCTTATTTCCGAATAGTAATGGACGCTACTTTAGCCTTTCAAAGCGTATGATATAAACAAGCTGGTTTTCGTCCCATTCACCATAACGTTCAATCCATTTCCGCTTAAATTCTTCTAACGTGTATCCGCCTTCCCTCTTCGCGTCCTCCTCATCAAAATACTTCAACTTCTTCCTTTCCACAGCAGTGATACGCAAATCTACAACATGCGGTTCCCAGATAACCGCACTGGCTACGGCTCCAACCTTAACCTTAGGGTCTGGTGCTTCAACGCTTGTGTTTTGTGTTTTGACTCCTTCAAGTAAGGGCTTCTTATCTTCAGCCGCGAAGGTCATTTCAAACGGTGCACTTTTAACGTCTTCAACGATTTTTTCTATGGGTTTTTCTGGTTCAAGTGCAACCTTCTTGATAATTTCTTTTCGCTCTTTAACTGGAAGCCGCTCCTCAGCCAACCTCTTAATAACCTCAACCTTCTTTTCCGGCTCTTTCAAAGAGCGTCCAATAGCAACAGCGGTTTGATAGTCGACCTTTCCTTCTGGCACTTGTCCAGAAATTGTTGAAGGGGCAACATACCTTTGCGCTTCTTCTGGAATAACTTCAGCGGCTTGGAGCCAAAGCGAAACTGCGTTTACGCTTACGCCTATTTTTTCGGCTAGTGCCGCCTTCGACGGATATTTTTCATGGCAATTCTCCAGCAAATATTTACAGACTTTTCCCTTCTCAATAGCGTTCAAATCTTCGCGTTGGATGTTCTCGATAAGGTTTAATTGGACAACTTCGTCGTCGCTGTATTCCCTAACAATTGTTGGAACCTTTCGCAAGCCAGCTTGTTGCGAAGCCCTATAGCGCCTCTCGCCGACAACAACCTCATAGGCGTCTCCGCCGACTGGTCTAACGATTATTGGCTCGAGAAGCCCAACCTCGCGTATGCTTGCAGCCAACTCGTTAAGGCGCTCAATGTTCAGCTCCAAACGCGGATTAAGCTTGCTTGGACGAATTTTTGCAAGTTCTATTTCCTTAACGGTTTCAGTCATCCTTTTCACCGCACGCTTACAAGCCTATTTCGGAAGCCACGCTTTTCAAACCGTTTAGGGCTATCTCAAAAAACTTTTCCCTAGGAATTTCAATTTCCTCGCAGACGAGAATCCTATCCCTTTCAGCGCCACGCGCAAAATCCTTATCTCTAAACTTCTTCGCGATACTCTCAACTTTAACATCAGCCAACTTTTTAGAAGGCATGACCAAAGCACAAGCCACAAGCAAACCCGAAATAGCATCAGAAGCAATTAGCGCCTTTTCCATGCGTGTTTCCGGCATCACGCCCGTGTGCCTAAAATTATGCGCCTTAACCGCCCTAACAACATCTTCTGGCACGAGGTCCTTCAAAATTTCCGCAGCTAAAAGGCTGTGCCTTTCTGGATTCGCTTCAGTTTTCTCGTAATCCACGTCATGAAGCAAGCCGACAAGTCCCCACACTTCTTCGTTTTCTCCAAAATGTTTTGCCACACTTCGCATTATTGCCTCAACAGCAAGCATGTGATAGACAACATTGCGCTTGCTAACATGCTTTTTAACAAGGCTTAATGCTTCATTTCGTGTAAGCAAAGAATCACCCGAAAATCTTTTATCAAAAGTGCTTCAATTTATATCTTTGCAGCGTCATCGCATGCTTTTAATACAGGTGGTACATTATTTTTGGGGAAGTTCCTTGGTGATTTAAGGAGTAATTGATTGGTGTTTGCTGTAGAAACAAAAGGTTTAACAAAACTATATGGCAAGACAAAAGCCCTTAAAGAGTTAGATTTCACCGTCAACGAAGGCGAAATTATGGTTTTGCTTGGACCAAACGGTTCTGGAAAAACAACGCTTCTTCTAATTCTCGCCACTGTTCTTAAGCCCACTTCTGGAATAGCAAAAATAATGGGTTACGACGTTGTTAAACAGCCCACACGTGTCCGCCAAATATTGGGAATAGCCTTCCAAGAGGCACGCGGTTTTTGGAGGCACAAACCCCAAGAAATACTACGTTTCCACGCTACGATATGTGGAGTTCCAAAAAGCAAGCGAGAAATCTTAATAGAACAAGTGATGAAGGATTTAGAACTTTGGGATGCCCGAGGAAAACTCTTCATGCACCTTTCTGGTGGGCAAGCCAAACGTGTTGAAGTGGCCAAACTTTTGGTTCAGCGCCCTCGCTTAGCAATTTTCGACGAACCCAGTAGCCAAGTCGACCTACGAGGTAAACGCGTGATTTGGGATAACATCCGCAAACTGCGTGATGAGGGTTCAACAATTATTGTGGCTACTAATGAGGTGCGAGAGGCCGAATATTTGGCTGATAGAATAACAATTCTAGATCAGGGCGTAAAGGTTGTATGCGACACTCCTCAGCGTTTGAAGGATAGTATAGCTGGTGGAGATATAGTTGAACTGGAAATTGAGACGCAAAACCTAAACGAAATAGTTGAGGAAATTCGCAAAATTGATGGAACTTTTCGCGTGACACCTTTAGATGTTAACCATTTACGGGCATACGTCTCAATGGCAGAGGCTTGGGTGCCTAAGGTGACAAGCCTATGCTATCGAAACAATGTTCGAGTAGTTTCTATCAGGGTGACTGAACCATCGTTAGATGATGTTTTCTTGCATTTCACGGGAAAGGCTTTGGAAGTGGCGCCAAGTTGAGCAGCGTAACGCGAATTATTTGGTTCGATTTAAAACAAGAGCTTAATCCTCCAGTTTGGATAATTGTAGAATGGATAGTTTTTGCGGTACAAGTAAGCGTATACGGCGCTTTAATATCAAACCTCGTAACCTCAATGAGCGACTATCTCAAGTTTTACGCTGTTGGCCTTGCTATAATGTTAACATTTGAAATAGGCTCACATACAGGGCGCCATTTTGTTGAACATGCACATGAAGGAAGACTGCCATATCTCCTAAGCCTTCCGATTCCGAGATGGAAGCTTTTCTTAGCTATAGCTCTTCAAGGAGGATTTGAATTAGCTTTAATGCTTATTGTTCCTCTTTGTGCTCTACAAGTAATAATAGGTAATCTAACGCTAGTTTCTGTGTTTTCTGCCATTGGCACGCTTTTTTGGTTGGGCTTTGGCGTTTCAGGTTTAATGCTTGCCTTATCTTTCATAGCTTTCCGTTCAGCAGACGTCTATTCAGCTATAGTCACAGCTCTAAGCACGCTTATAATCCGTTTTAGCACAGTGTTTTACCCGCTCATATTTTTGCCGCCTTCTTATGCTGGTGTGGCGATACTAAGCCCGCTTACGTACGGCTCAGACCTTGTTAGACTTATTTTAGGGTTTGACCCATCCATACTTGTTGATCCTGGCATTGCTGTTTCCGTGTTGACTGCGCTTGCAATTAGCACACTTGGGTTAGGAACGCTTCTATTACAGCGTCTTGTGGAGGGTGTTAAAAGCGGATGACGGAAATCCTGAGAATTTTACAAGTTGCGCGCACAGATTTCTCCTACTTCTTTAGAACTAAATGGTTGATGGCTGTTCTTTTAAGTTTAAACCTCTCTGACATGCTTGTGATAGGTTTGGTTTACAATGGAATGATGAGCATAGATTATTTCAAATTTTTTGCTCCTGCCGTGGTCATCATGGGTTTGTTCATGGGCGCCATGGACACTGGTAGAAGAATATGGCTGGCGTTAAGGGAAGGTGTTACGCAGTACTACCTTTCTCTCCCAATAAGCAACATTGGACTTGTAGCCGCTTACCTTATAGCTGGAAGCTTTGCAGCCATGGTATACTCATGCTCGCTACTTTTGATTGCGCTTTTAGTTCTTCCAGTAGGAGCTATATTTAATGCACTATTGTTGTTACCTTTCCTTTTTATGCTCGCTGCTGGACTTGCTGGTATTGCTGCTTCGCTTGCCGCTTTAGCCTCAACTCACGGAGAATTCTTTTTCGCCTATCAGCAAATTGTGCAAATATTCTTGCTGGCTTTTAGCACAGTGTATTACCCCAAAGAGGTTATGGCCGCATACCTTCCCTCAATAGTAGTAAATGTTGCATCTGCAAATCCGCTGAGCATTGCAGCTGAAGCTCTTCGTGAATTCGTTTTTAAAGGCGTGCAAATTCAACCAAATGTTGTTATGGCTCTTTTTCTATCAAGCTTTCCCTTCGCATTGATAGGCACATTTGCTTACCACCGTACACTCTGCAACTTGCAAGTAAGGGGTAAGCTATAAAAGCTATCCAGTTTTTTCATAGATCTGCCCCCCTGATCAGCTAATCGAGCTAGTCGATTTTGTGGCGGAATTAGGTAAACTATATAAGTGTTGCTTGAAGTCCATTTTGCTTCATTACTGGTGCAAAAAGCGGATGAGTTCGCCAAAGTTTAAGCCTACGTGGAAAACTTTAATTCTGCCAATAATTGGAGTGGTCGCCTTCATTGTGTACATTTACCTCTTCAATGTGGATATACCAACCGTAGTTCGCGTAATGCAGCAGACAGACCTTTACTTTTATTCTTGGGCAATAATCCTGCTTTTTCTGCAGACTTTCTTTTTCGCGCTTTCTTGGCGTTTTTTAGTAAATTTTCTTTCAGTTAAGCTTTCAATTGTAAGAGCCTTCCTTTATGTTTGGTACGGCATTTTCATAGACATAATTATACCTGCAGAATCCATAAGTGGAGAACTTTCAAAAGTTTATTTGATTGCTAGGGAGCAAAATGGAACAAGTGGGAAAGTTGTTGCATCGCTTGCCGCTCAGAGATTCATCGGAATGGCTGTCAACGTAATAACATTGCTGGTTGGCATCAACTTGTTAATAGTCAAGGGGCAACTTGGCGGCATAATCTTGAATTTGGCTGTTTTTCTGACAGTAATGATAACAGCCTTTCTAGTGATGTTGTTGCTTTTGTGCGTTAAGGAGGAGTGGACTAGGAAAATTATTGATTCAATTTTGAGGTTTGCCGAGTGGGTTGGGCGTGGACGTTTAAAGCTGACAAAGGTTAAGGAAGAAGCAGCTCAAGCCCTTCGGATTTTTCATGAATCAATGAAAAGTTTTGGGCGCGCTTACAAAGCGCTTTTTGCATCATCCGCGTTCTTTGTTGCAGCGTGGATTTTAAGCCTAACCGTGGATTTCCTCATTTTTCAATCCGTTGGGTATCCTGTGTCATGGGAAGTTATAATGGTGTCCGCCTCAATTTTTGTTGCTGTCAAATCTATCCCCATAGGTGTGCCTTTCGAAATAGGGCTGCCCGAAATAACCATGACAACATTATACATTGCTTTCGGCGTAAAACCAGAAATAAGTGCGACAGTGACGATTCTAAACAGGATTTTGACTTTGTGGCTTAGGTTCTTCGTTGGGTTCGCAATTCAAGAATGGATTGAAATAAAAGCGATAAGGATGTTTAACAATAAAGCGGGTGAAATGGCAGATAAAGCCTAAATTGCGCTTTAACTCTTTTCTCAATTAAGATGTTGCCGATGCAAATAACAATTGAAGACGCGTCTCCAAAACATTTGGACAAGCTTTACGAAATTGAAAGCAGATGTTTCGAAAAGGAGGCATTCACAAAACAGCAGATCGCTAGTCTGCTTGCGAGTTATAACTCGGTGGGATTGATTGCGAAATTGAACGGGGAAATAGTTGGCTTTGTCATTGGCATGTTACATAGGGAAAATGGCAAGATGGTTGGGCATGTTTTGACTGTGGATGTTTTGCCAGAGCATCGCCGAAAAGGTGTAGGGTTAAGGCTCTTGAAGGAGATAGAGGATATTTTTAGGGGTAAAGGCGCAGAAGTTAGCGTTTTGGAGGTGCGTGAAGACAACATAGCTGCTTTAAGGCTTTACCAGAAACTTGGATACAAGAGAACTGCCCAACTCAAATATTATTATGGCGACTCGCATGGCATCCTTCTACGTAAAAATTTAGTTCAGCTTTAAAAGTTTCAGTTTTGTTTTTTCGTCAAATGCCCTTTGAAGAGCCATATCTTTAAACTCGATTATTATTAGTTCAGCGGTTACACCTACAATCGAGTTTTTCATCAAGTGTCCGCCGAAGGCTTCGCATTTCTCGTTTGAAACAACGATGTGTGCGTGGATTACTGTTTCGCCGTTTTCGTCTATGGCAATGTTTCCCATGCAAGAAGCTATCTCTAATGGTCCATCAACTCTTTTTTGGTAGTATTGTCCGTCTCTGTAGAATCCAAGCGTTGCTTCCTTTAAACTTCCAATTAGGATGAACATTCCTGCTTTTACCATGCTTTCTTCGGCTCTTTTTTTGATTGTGTCAGCCAAATCTTCTCCTTCAGAAAGGCGAAAAATGTAAACTTTTCCAACATTCCCTTTTGGCATAACTTATCCTCCGACGTTGCTTGAAACGTAAACCCTAAATGGAGCGTTTTTCAAATATATTTTGTGGTGGAAATTGCGCAGTAAAAATAAGCGTGGGGAATCGCAGAGGCTTGTTAAAGCTATAGTTGTTCTTATCCGAAACACTACATGGCGATGTGGTAGGCTTGAGAAGTCCATAGTTAAGCATCTTTATGCGCGTAAAGCTGGATTTGGAAAACCAGAGGCTCCGATTAAGGACATGATAAAGAGTTTTAACTTGTCTGGTAAAAAGCGGAACGAGTTTTTGGATGCAATTAGGCGGCTAGAGAGAAGAAATATAATAAGAATTTTGAGCGTTGTGAACTAACCCTTTAAAGTTTAGCCTTCTTAAGACTTTTCAGTTAGCTTTTTTGCCTCGCTAATCCATCTACCCGTTATTTTAGGCGAAATTTGAAGCTTTGAAGCTAGGTCCTTTGCTGAAGCTTTGGCTAAATCTTCAAGAGTGTTTATCCCAAGCATCTTCAACTGTTCTGAACGTTTTGCCCCAATACCCTTAATCTTCATAAGTTCCGATGTGGGCGGCATTGAAACTGGAGCAGCTTCAACAGTTGTCTCTCTTTTCTCCTCTCGCACCGTTTCGATTGTTGGTGTTGGTTCTGGTGTAGATGTTGGCATAGAAGTAGGTGACGGTGGATGTGCTGCTTGAGGTTTTGGTCTTTGAGTGTAACCTAGCCCTACGAATAGGAATCCCAGAACAGTTGTGGTTATTATCCATAGCTCTTTGAGTTCAATTTGGACGAGGACGACCAGCAGGGTTATGATGAAAAATATTATTGCTACTGCATAAAGGGCATAGTCTGAACGCATATTTTTCTTCTCCTTACCCCATCTATGTTTTGTGGAAGAGCTTAAATAATTTTCTGAAATTCTAACATAAAAAGGCGGAAAATCGGTGTTTTTAGGGTTTTTCACTTCAATTATTAGCATTACTTAAGCAGTTCTTCTTCTGGCGGAGGTTTTTTTATCAAGCCATGCTTCATCAAAAGCTGCACAGATTCCCTAGCATTTTGTATTATCGCAACAGCCCTCTCATAAAGCTCTTTTCTGCTTAGTTTAACTCTTGCCACACCCTCTTCTATGGACTTAAGTGCGCATGCAACAGCCTCTCTTGGAAAGACTTCCCACTCCTCCATTCTCGGCAAGATATCCTCCTCATGCATTCCGCGTTCTTCAGCGAATTTCGCAAGTTCTTGGGCGGCGGCAATGCACATGTCGTCAGTAACTGTCTTTGCTTTCACGTCTAAAACTCCGCGGAAAATTGCTGGAAAACCAAGGCTGTTGTTAACTTGATTTGGAAAGTCGCTTCTTCCAGTAGCCACTATGCGAGCTCCAGCCTCTTTTGCCTCCCAAGGCCATATTTCAGGAATCGGATTTGCACACGCAAAAATTATTGAGTCGTCAGCCATTGTTGAAACCCACTCCTTTTTGATTGTGCCTGGTCCTGGCTTTGACGCTGCTACTACGGCATCTACTCCTTTGAAAGCTTCTGCTATGTCGCCTCTTCTTCCTTCGCCGTTAGTTATTTGCGAAAGCTCGTACTTCCATGGGTCATCTTCTTTTTTGATGTCCTCTCTTCCTGGGTAGATTACGCCTTTTGTGTCTACCATGATTATGTTGGCGGGTTTTATTCCCCATCTTATTAGGACGTAGGCTGTTCTTATGTTGGCTGCTCCTGCTCCGATTAGGGTTATGAGGCTTTCTTTTGGTTTTTTGCCCACTATTTTGAACGCGTTCATTAACCCTGCGAGTATAACTGTCGCTGTGCCCTGCTGGTCGTCGTGCCATACTGGAATTTGTAGGCGTTTTCGCGCTTCTTCAAGCACGTAGAAGCATTTTGGCTTTTCAATGTCTTCTAGGTTTATTCCGCCAAATGAGGGTTCGATGAGCTCGCATGCGCGAATTATTTCTTCTGGGTCTTTCGTTTTTAGGCATATTGGAAAGCCATCCACACCGCCCAGATACTTGAAGAGTAGGGCTTTTCCCTCCATGACTGGCATGGCTGCTTCTGGTCCGATGTCGCCTAAACCTAAAACGCGTGTGCCGTCAGAGACAACAGCCACATAATTCCACCTGTTTGTCAATTCGAAGGATTTGTCTGGGTTCGCTTGGATTTCTTTACATGGCGCGGCGACGCCTGGCGTGTACCATATTGCGAAGTCAGCTGGGCTTGTTATGGCGCATTTTGGCATAACTTGAACTTTTCCTTCGTAAAACTTGTGCATTGGCGGAGCCAGTTGTGAAGGCTTTTTCGCTTTTGCTAGAAGCTCTTCAACTGTTGGTTTCCTTTCCTCTTTCTTAGCTGGACACATTATAATCTTCTCCTTTTTGTGGGATGTTGTTGTTTTGTGTATTAGAGCTTTAAGGGTTACGGTGAACTTTTGAAGAAGCATTCAACTAATTTGTTTGTTTAAAATCGGATTCTGAATTACAAATTTTGGTAATTAATATTCTCCGTTCATAAGTCATATTTAAAGCGGAAACTCGTATTTTGGACATATGTGAAAGTGACTAGTGCAATTGTAAACGAAGAAGTGCAGCTAAAATCGCGTAAACTCTTTGAAGGGATGTCCGAGTGCTGAAAATCTACAAATTAAGCCTAATAACAATCATTGGATTAGTCGCGCTTTACACGTTTCAAGGCTATTACCCAGAGTTTATTGCCTTATTTTCTAATGCGTTTCCACCGCTTATTGCTGGTGCTGCGGTTATAGTTTCTGGTGTTTCTTTGGAGAGGTATTGGCGTAGGATTTCGGACAAGTTTTCGGCAATTTGGCTATATTTCACATGCGGTTTGTTTCTCTGGTTTGTTGGCGAAGCAGTTTGGGCTGGCTACACGCTGATTATGGGCGTTGAACTTCCTTACCCATCAGCTGCAGACGTCTTTTGGCTGGCTGGTTACATACCCTTCTTCATAGCATTATGCTCATATGTTAGACTTTTTGGAGGAGCTCTAACCAGAAAAACGTTGGTTTTGTCCTTAGCCGCTACATTTACCCTAACAATTTTTGTTGCCTTTGCTCTGTTTATACCCGTTTTGGAGGCTGGAGACGACCCTTTCACAACAGCTTTGAACATTGCTTATCCAATGCTTGACCTTTCCCTATTTTCAGTAGCTCATCTAGGACTCCTTGTTTTCTGGAAGGGAAAACTTGGAAAACCGTGGCTTCTAATCAATGCAGCAATAGCCGTGAATACATTTGCCGACATAATCTTTAGCTATGCAACTGTACAAGGAGTATACTACAGCGGGCACATGATAGATGTCCTATTTCAGATCGCGTATCTACTCTTTATGGTCGCTTTTTACGTTCATGCGAAGGAGTTCTGAGGTAGGCGTGCATGAACCAAAGAGTGGTAGCATTCGAAAAGGCTTTGGTTGAAGCCATTGATGAAGGTTTGCTTATGCTTGGGGAAAGCGGACGTGAAGTTGTCTATTTTCATCTTAGGCATTATTATGGTTTTACTAAAGAAGATGTTCCAAGTAATCCTCATATTCTTGTTAGATGTTTGGAGAAGATTTTTGGCATGGGAGCTAGGGCAATTGAAAGAGATGTAATCAAGAGCTTATATCGGAAGCTAAAGTTGGAGTATGTGGAAAAGAAAAGTTTTGACTTTATGGAATATCTAAACGAGGCAAAGGCGCAGCTAAAAGGCGATAAATGGTAAATTAACAAAAATGATTGGAAAATAATGGCAATGTGCGTGTTGCCTAGTATCTTCTGCGGAACCCGCCTCTTCTATCGTTTCTGCCGAAGTCTCTTCTTCCGCGTCCTCTGAATGGGCGTCTCTGTTGCTCGTAAACTTTGTTTGACATGTTGTTTTCAGTGTTAACTTCAACGGCTAATGCTTCCTTTGCAACTTCTAATGTGCCGAACTTCCCAACGTTTAGGCGCATGTTACCTTTAAAGAGCGTCACGTAGCCATTGCCTATATTTACCGTGTCGCCTTCTTGCACTTTTTCGATGTTGTCATCCCAAAGCGTTAGGTAAACGCATCCAGTTTCGTCGCCTATCAACGCGTCGCATACGCGATGTGGTGCACCGTCTCTTCCAGCGGCTATGTTGCGCACATCACTTTTTGAAACAACCTTTGCTTTTACGTTAACTGCCCTTGAGGCGGGGCTTAATTCAGCTATTTTCACATCTACTGGTTGTCTACTTCCCGAAAAGCTTTCAACAGCCAAATCTTTCAACACCTATCTAGTATTAACAGACAAAAAATAATGGGCTTAAACACTTAAGGCTTTTGGTTAGAATTCTGGATGGCGCCGTTTATATTAGGAATTTGCCGTTTTTGTAGAAAAGTTTGCCATCTGCGTAGATTTCACCGCCCTTCTTCATGTCCTTAAGGATGTCCCAGTGGATTGCGGACTTGTTTAAGCCTCCAGACTCTGGGTAGGCGTTGCCAAGCGCCATGTGAATTGTCCCACCCATCTTCTCGTCGAAGAGCATGTTCTTCGTGAACCGTGTTATGGCGTAGTTTGTTCCCATGGCAATTTCGCCTATGCGGTCTGCGCCTTCAATCTTTAGGATTTCTTTTAGGAATTCTTCGCCTTTAGAAGCTGAAGCCTTGACAACTCTTCCGTCCTTAAACGTGAGCCTTACATCTTCAATTTCTCTGCCATTGTATATTCCTGGAAAAGTGAACCTTATTGTGCCGTTCGCGGAATTTTCAACAGGTCCCGTGAATACTTCGCCGTCTGGCATGTTCTTTTCTCCGTTTCCGTTTATCCACTTTCTACCCTTAACATTCATTTTTAGGTCTGTGTCTTCTCCAACAAAACGAATTTCGCTTACCTTATTTAGGAAATTGCAGATTTTTTCTTGTTCCTTTTGTATGCGTTTCCATTCTGCAATGGGGTCTTCTCTATCAACGAGGCAGCTGCCATAAACAAAGTCCTCGTATTCTGGCAGAGCCATTGCAGCTTCTTGTGCTTGAGCTGCTATTGGGTAGGGTAAAAGTGTCCAGCGAAATTTTCCTTCAGCCTCCCTCTTAAATCGTGTTTCCATTAGTTCTTTTCTTGAGGCCGCACGCATCCGAATTTTTGAGGGGTCTATGCTTGTAAGCCTCTTTGGGTTTGGTTCGCAGAAAACGCTTATTTGCACGTCAATGTTTTCAATTAGGAATTTTTCAAAAGGCGAAACATACGATAGCTGGTGTTCCTTTGCGTACTTATAAAATGTGTAGTCTGTTTCAAGTTGCGGCATAATCATCGGGTAAGCGTCACTTAACAAGCACTCCTTGTACAACTCGTTTATTAGGGGCGCTGCTTCTACGCTTCCCGCTATAAGCACTTTTTCTTTTGGTTTAACTGCAACACTGTATTGAACGGAAAGCTTTGCAAGTTTTTCAATCCTATGGTCAACCATAAACATGCCAACCGAAAGAACCATCACAGAATAAACGTGCCACTTAAAAACTTATTGGTTAAAATCCGACGGCTTAAACTTTGGTCCTTTTCCTTCAATGTTGTAGGGCAACTTGCTTGTTTTGAAAACGACGAGTTTTTCGCTAAATTCTGATAGATATGCCAGAACAAACCTCTTTCCCTTGTCTGTTAGGACGTAGACGGGTATGGTTACGCCGAGTTGCATAAGCGCTTTTGTGGCAATTTTTTCTCGAAGTATCTTCGAAGCGCTTGCACATGCAATGTCCGCCTTGGCTATGTGCGACACAGCAGAATCGTCCACGCAAGTGTTGCATACAGAAAACACGAGAACATCAGTTTTAGCCTTCTCCTCGAAACGCCTTATCTTGCTTATTGTTTCCGCTTGAAAACCAGCAACAGTTACTGCAATCCGCTTAAAACCCGTTTTGAAGGCTTGCTTGACTCCTTCAACTTGGTCTATTCGTGCACTTTTTACGTCCAAAACTTTTCCACCCAAAGTTTCGATGTGCTCAATTGTTGATTTTATCGGCGAAGTGCGTACTATTCCAGTTAACTTTGCGCCTGTGGCTTGCACAAGCTCTCCATTTGATGTTATGACTGTTCCAGCCCCTTCACAGACAATTACTGCGCAGTCTATGAGGCTTTTTTCAAGCCAGACTTGCATCATTTCAGAAGCCCCGTAAGCCACAACTGGTTCAGCGTTTAAGAGCCTATTCTCGCAGCAGAAACCATAGCCGCTAATCTTCTTTTCTATGGTTTTGAGCACTGCTTCCGCATCGATTTTCTTTGTTCCATAAAGTGCTTCGTGTAGGGGACAATATTCGACGGTTGGCTGTGTTAACAGTTTTATGCCCCTCTCTGATATTTGCACCTTTGCTCCGCAACAATAAATTTCATGTTCGCCTTTGACTTTCATTTTTGACTCTCAAAAAATTTGGCTGTTAAAGCGCTGCCACGCTACGTTTCCTTGTTAACCATCTCGTTTATCTGCTGCTCCATCATATGCCCACGACAATACACCCATGCCCTTTTTACGCCTGCGACGCTCTGCGCGGCTTTTTTCACATCCGCGGCAAGTTTGAAGGCTATTGGGCAGAATGGACTTGAAGGTATAAAGTCAACTTTAACGACACCGGGCTCTTCCTCTTTTACGTTTGTTATCATATGCATTTCCGCGAAGCTTAAACCAGTTTCTGGGTCAACTATTTTTCCGACAGCCTCCCGCACCTTATCTTCCAATTCTGTCAAACTTTTTCACATCCACTTTCTAAGCGTATAAGACGTTGAACGGCAATATAAAATGTTTCTGCACAATCAGCCTTTTTGCGCAATTCTTTTCTGGTACATGCGCCAGCTAAGAGCCATTGTTCTTGGATGTGACGCTTTTACCTCGTCTAGGCGTAGAACCGCCGTGTTGTAGGGTGCTTTTAACACGGTTTCTGGGCTGGTATACGCTTCTTCGCTTATTTTGCGTACTGCCTCGGCGAAGCGGTCGAGTTCTTCTTTCTCGAAAGTTTCTGTGGGTTCAATCATTAGGGCTTCTTCGACTATTAGTGGAAAGTATATTGTTGGCGCGTGAACGCCATAATCCAAGAGGCGTTTTGCAATGTTTAGGGCTGAAATTCCAGTTTCGTTTTTCATCTGTTTGGCGCTGAATACACATTCGTGTTTTCTTGGCTTTTCGCTGTTGTAGGGAAGCGTTAAACCTCTAACACTCTCAAGTTTCTTCATTAGATAGTTTGCGTTCAAAACAGAGACTTCGGCAACCTCCTTTAATCCCTCAAAGCCCAAACCTAAAATGTAAGCGTAAGCCTTCAGCAGAACCGCCACGTTACCATAAAAGCTCCTAATTTTCCCAACACTATACGGTCTATCATAGTCCAGGCGGTACCACGCGCCGTCAAAAACTATTCGTGGCACAGGCAGAAATTCTGCGAGTTCCTTTGAGACGCCTACCGGTCCAGCGCCTGGTCCCCCACCACCATGTGGTGTACCGAATGTCTTGTGAATGTTTATGTGTACTATGTCGAAGCCCATGTCGCCAGGTCTAACCTTGCATAGCATTGGGTTTAGGTTTGCCCCATCATAGTATAGGAGTCCGCCAGCGTCGTGGATTATTCGGGCTATTTCGTCAATGTTTTTTTCAAATATTCCCAAAGTGTTAGGGTTCGTTAGCATTAAGCCCGCGGTGCGCTCTGAAACAGCAGCTTTCAATGCGCCTAGGCTTACGCATCCATCATCGTCTGACGGCACTACGACAACGTTGAATCCAGCCATGGCTGCGCTTGCGGGGTTAGTGCCATGAGCCGAGTCTGGAACAATTATTTCCCTCCTTTTTTCAAGTTCGCCTTTCATCTTGTGGTAAACCCTAATGAGCAAAGTGCCTAAAAATTCGCCATGCGCTCCAGCGGCTGGATGCAGGCAAACCTCGTATGTGCCTGTTAACTCTGCAAGCCAACGTTCAAGTTTGTATAGGATTTCCAGTATTCCCTGTATTGTGCGTTCGTCTTGGTATGGATGCAGCATGTTAAGTTTTGGCAAGTTTGCGAGTTGTTCGGCTATTTTTGGGTTATACTTCATCGTGCAGCTTCCAAGCGGGTAAAGTCCACAGTCAACTCCATAATTCATTTGTGACAGGCGTATGAAGTGACGTGCAACTTCAACTTCTGAAACTTCTGGAAGCCTCGGAGCATTTGTGCGCTTCATCTTCTGCGGTACAAGCTCATCTAAATCGCCAACAGCATTCTTAACGTGTTCTTCTGCTGATGGTAAAATGTGTCCCCTTCTTTCGCTTTTTCCAAGATTAAATATTAGTGGCTCGTTCCAACATGCTTGTTTAAACATGGCTTTTCACCTTTCTTTCAAAATTTGGTTTATGGCGTCTGCCAAGCACTCAATTTCCTCTGCGGAGTGAACCTCTGTTACACAGTAAAGTGCTGTTTCGCCGAGTTCTGGAAACTCTTTTGAAATGTCCTTTCCTCCGTGTATTCCGCGTTGCAGAAGCTTCTTGTGCACTTCTTTAACGGTTAATCCAGACTCGTCAAAATTAACCGTAAACTCTTTGAAGTGTGCTGACTTGAAAATTGGCGCTTTCACGCCCTCCACAGCTGACAAAATGTTTATCGCGTAATTAGCCTTATACATTATCGCTTCGCCTAGTTCCCTAAACCCCTGCGGTCCAAGCAGAGCCATGTAAACTGCGGAGGCAACAGCGCACAAAGCCTCGTTTGAACAAATATTGGAAGTTGCCTTCTCGCGTCTAATGTGCTGCTCGCGTGTTTGCAATGCCATGCAAAAGCCTTGCTTTGCACCGTCAACAGTTGTTGTTAAGCCGATTACGCGTCCAGGCATCTGCCTAAAAAGGTTCATGTCGTCGCGGCAAGCAAATATGCCCAAAAGCGGACCGCCAAAGTTCATTGGATTTCCAAGCGGTTGCGCCTCGCCAACAGCAATGTCTGCGCCGCATTCGCCAGGAGGCTTTAAGATTCCAAGCGACGTTGGATCAACGCCGACTATGAAAAGTGCGCCGTGCTTGTGCGCTTCACTCGCTATCTCTTCAACTTGTGTTTCAATAAAACCAAGATATGACGGGTTTTCTATGTAAACTGCTGCTGTCTGCTCAGAAATTGCATATTTCAAATCTTCAAGGTTTAGTTCGCCTGTCTCCCTTTCATAAGAAACTTTTTTAACATTTAATCCAGCTGGTTCAGCGTAGGATTGCAAAGTCGCCAACCTTTCTGGGTGAATAATCTTTGGAACAAGAATTTCTCTGCGTCCAGTTACGCGTGCCGCCATCCTCGCAGCTTCGCCTAGGGCTGAAGCCCAATCATACATTGAGCAGTTTGCAACGTCCATGGCGGTTAACTCGCAAATCATGCTTTGATACTCAAATAGGGCTTGAAGCATTCCTTGCGAAATTTCGGGTTGATATGGCGTGTATGCGGTTAGGAACTCGCTACGCTGAACAATTTCTTTTACAACGGCTGGTACGTAGTGTGGCCAGCATCCAGCGCCCAAGAACATGGGCATTTCGTTGCATGTTTTGTTTTTTGCGAGTAAGGCTTCAACGTGTCTTTTAACTTCGAATTCTGAAAGTGCGTGTCGTGGGATGTTTAGGGGCTTTTTTAGCGTGTATTTTTCTGGGATGTCCGCGTAAAGCTCTTCTATGCTTTTTATGCCAATTTCACGCATCATTTCATTTTTTATCTTTGGTTGAGAATTTGGTATGTAAGGGTGATTGTGCCTCTCCAAGGGATTCACCGTTTAGAGTTAAACACTCTAAATTGCTTTGCTCTTTAAGCTTTTCAGCCGCTCGTGAGGATTTTCAAGGCGACTTTTAGTATTGTATCCCTTTTGTTGTTACCATCTCTTTTGGCATTTTTACGGCGACTATCTCGTTTACGAACTCCGCCCTGTCAATCAACTCTTTCGGAGCGTACCTTCCAGTTAAAACAACATCCGTCCTCTGCGGAATCTTGTCCAGAAAATCTAAAACTTCCTTAACGTCCAAGAGCTTGCAGTGCAGCGCCAAATTTATTTCGTCTAGAACCAGTAGATGCGGTTTTTTCTCCATGACGATTTTTTCGGCGAATTTTAGGGCTTTTTGAGCTAATATTTTGTCTTCTTCTCCTAAATTGCTTAGTCCATGCCATCCTTTGCGCCCAAACTGGTAAATCTCATAATATGGCGCAAGATTCCGCCTTATCTTGTATTCTCCAGTGTTTTTCCACCATTTCAGAAACTGTATTATAACGACCTTATGCTTGTGTCCTACAGAGCGAAGCGCCAATCCAAGCGCGTTTGTTGTTTTTCCAGCGCCAGTACCAGTGTACAAGTACACGTGGCCCATTAAATCATCTCTACAATATCACGTAAGGCTCACTTGTGTTATAAGTTTTAAATAGTATGTTGCGTCATGTTTTCTTGGAGAAAAAGCGGATGAAGTATAATTATGAAGAGTTGCTGAAGAGGGCGCGTTCACAAATTCCGGAAGTAGCCATAAAACGTGAACGTTTAGAGTTGCCACCATTGCGCCATTCGGTGGTTGGGATGCGAACAACAATTCACAATTTTAAGGAGATTGCTGACGCCTTAAACCGTGACCCGCAACACATCTTGAAGTTTCTAACGCGGGAGATGGCTACCGCAGCAATGTTTCAAGAGTCAAGAGCGATTTTTAAGGGCAACTTTTCACGTGAAACTTTTGAAAGGCTAATACAGAGGTACATGGAAGTCTTCGTGGTCTGCCCAGTTTGTAAGCGCCCAGACACGAAGATTGTGAAGGAAAAACGCTTGTCTTTTCTCGTCTGCGAAGCTTGCGGGGCGAAGTCCTCTGTGCAACAACTTTGACATGGTTGTCCAAATTGGAAGTCTATATGAACCTTAAAAAAATTGGGAATAACCTGCTTTTGGCAATATGTGATGCTGAAATTCTTGGAAAAACGTTGCGTGAAGGAAAAATCGTCTTCACCGTTAAGGAGGAGTTTTACAAGGGCGCGAAGGTTAGCGCCGAAGAGGCTGTTGAGATGATAGCCAACTGCACGATAGTGAACATGGTTGGAAAGAACATAGTTCAAAAAGCAATAGAGAAGGGTTACGTGCATCCAGAAGCCGTCCTAAACATCGAAGGGGTTCCACACGCCCAAATAGTCAAGATTTAAAAATTTATTTTATATGAAAGCCCGTTTTTGGAGTAAGTATGCTTTTAAGGAAGTTAAACATACCCTTAAGAAGACTAGGGCAATTAACGTTTGAGGTGGCTGATTGGGTAAAAAGAAAGTATTAAGCGAAGAAGAGTTAAGCGAGATGGTTTACCCATCTCCAAACGATGTTTTAGGCATAGCCGTTAAACTGTTAGGTTTTGACCGTGTTCTAGTTAAATGCCAAGACGGACATGAACGTTTATGTCGCATTAGGGGTAAAATGAAGAGGCGAGTTTGGATACGCGTCGGCGATGTTGTCCTCGTTTCTCCATGGGACTTCCAATCCGACACGCGCGGCGACCTTATTTGGCGCTACACCAGAGCCCAAGCGGAGTTGCTCCGCAAAAAGGGTCTTTTAACAATTTCTTGATGGAGAAGCCAGCTTGTCTTTTAAGAAACTTGTCAGAAAAAAGTTAAGCCAAAAAGAAAGGGAATACGAAACAGAACAGTTAATGAAGGAAAAACGCAGCGAAGAATACGAGGTTCTAGAAGAGGTTTTTGACCGTTCAACGCTCATGGTAATTTACGACTTCTTAAACAAGGGCGTGATAAACGAAATTTACGGCGTTGTCAAATCTGGAAAAGAATCAAGGGTTTACTGGGGCAAGGACGCGGAAGGAAAAGAGTTAGCAATAAAAATCTATTTGACAGTTTCCGCGGAGTTCCGTAAGGGCATACTGAAATACATAGAAGGGGACCATCGGTTCAAGGGCGTAAAAAGGGACACACGCTCCCTAATCTTTGCTTGGGCACAGAAGGAATTCAGAAATCTTGAACAAGCAACAGCCGCAAAAGTGCGTGTGCCAAAACCAATAGCCGTAAAAAACAACGTGTTAATAATGGAGTTCATAGGCAAGGACGGCGTTCCAGCACCTTCAATGAAGGAGTTGCCGCCAAAAAACCCAGATAGAATCTACAACATATTGCTGGAGTATTTGCGAAGGCTTTATCTTAAGGCTGAACTTGTGCACGGTGACCTAAGCGAATATAACATCATGATTTGGAAGGGACGCCCAGTAATATTTGACATTTCACAAGCAGTTCCAACATCGCATCCAATGGCAGAATTCCTCCTACGCCGGGACTTAACCAATATGAATAGGTTTTTTAGTAGGTTAGGCGTTGAAGTGCCACCTGTTGAAGAATGCTATATGAGGGTTATGAGCTTTGGCTAGACCAAGCGCGTTTGTTAGAATACCAAAAGACCGCATAGGCGTATTAGTTGGACCTGACGGGAAAATAAAGAAGGCTATAGAAGAGAAACTTGCCGTCACGCTTCAGATAGAAAGCGACACTGGAGGCGTAACAATAATGCTGGCTGAAAATGCAAAAGACCCGTCAACGCTTTTTAAGGCGAAGGACGTGGTAACCGCAATTGGAAGAGGCTTTTCACCTGAACACGCCTTCCGCCTAATCAGAGACGAAGAAGCAATGCTTGACATTATTGACTTGCGCCTAATCTTTGGAAAGTCAGAATCAGATCTAAGGCGCGTTAAAGGACGAATAATAGGGATGGACGGCAAAACACGAAAAATAATAGAGGAACTAACGGAAACAAACATATGCGTTTACGGACACACCGTTGGCATAATCGGAAACATCGAACAAGTGCAAGCAGCAAGAGAAGCAATACAAATGCTCATCGAAGGAAGCTCACACGGCACAGTTTACCGATACCTACACAAAAAACGTCGCGAACTAAAAAGAAAAATGTTGGAACTCTGGGAGAAACCAGAGGATTTTCGGAGAAACCCGAGTATGGCAATATAGCGCTACTTTCAAGAACACCACTGGGAAGAACTGAAGAACTGGCTGACCTTAAGGCTGTACTCTTATACCTCGCATCGCCATCATCACACTACGCGACAGGACAAACAATTTTTGTGGATTGCAGTTGGACAGTGTTATAACGCGAATACGAGAAAGCACCATTAATTACTGCCACTTTTCCAACAAGGCTTGTGCGGGATAGACCCATTCTATCCGATTTCACGAAAAGCATCTTCCTCAATGGTCTCCTCAAGTTAATGGATTGGATATAAACTATTTCTTTTGCACTTTTGTGTTTTGATTTTAAACATAACTTGCGATATAAAGTGCGGGGGGTTAGGTTTAGACCTCGGTTTAAATCCTCGAATTTTTTATTAACTTTGGGTTATCATTTCTGCGTTAGGAAATTGCAGTTATAAATTAACGTGTGCGCTTTCAGGCATCACCTCAGAATCGTTGCAAGGCTTAATGCATTTTTCTTCGCCATTTTTGATATGGCATATAAATGAAGAAGAAAACAGAGATGGCAAAGAACGTCCATATCAAACCTGAAAAGTAGCAAGCAAAGTTAAATCCCAAAGAAGGAAAAGCAAGGGGAAAGCATAACCAACTAAGAGAATTACAAGCACAACAAGCACGTTTGTAATTTTTGTTCGTTTTGACAAATGCGGAATGCAGCCACAATAGTAAATTACTTCAATGGCGAAATGACTGGCCAGAAATACAAGCAAATAGAAAAATACTGTAAAGAAGAGGAGGATAAGTTGCGATTGCATCGTAATCGGGTGGGGAAGCCGGGTAAGAAGGATCGTAACAACTGTAAATGTGAAGCCTGCAAGAAATAACATGCCACTCATAAGATTTGAAAGATGCTTAACATAATCCGAATAATTCTTCTCGCCTTCAGACACTTCAGCGCACCTATAAGAGGATTATGTGCTCATTATTTTAGTTTTATTACCTATGGAAAACCAGCATTCGATAGCTTAGACCCCAACTATTGGCCAAAGATTATTCAATACAAATCAAATATCTGTCACACATAAAAACCGAGAATTTAAACGCCAACCGCAGATTTTAGTGCGGGGGGTGGGATTCGAACCCACGAACCCCTATGGGACAGGCTCCTGAAGCCTGCGCCTTTGACCAGGCTCGGCGACCCCCGCTGTGTGTTGCTGTTAGGATTGTTTGTGTGAAAAGGTTTAAGAGTTACTGTGGTGTTTGTTGTTGGTGGTGGTTAGTGTATGCCTACGCATGGTTCGCTTTCGAAGGCTGGTAAGGTTAGGTCTCAGACTCCTAAGGTTCAGCCTTTGGGGAAGAAGAGTCCAGCGCCTAGGTTTAGGAATAGGCGTAATTATGAGAAACGTTTGCTTTTGCAGCGTAAGCCTGGGCAGAATTGGGTTTAAAGCTTTTATCTTGTCTGTCTGATATTTTACGTTCATGTTTAGCGCTAGTCTCGTGATTTTGAATGCTAAAGTTATTACTTTGGATAGGCGTATGCCTCGCGCTGAGGCTGTGGCTGTTTTTGCTGATAGGATAGTAGCTGTTGGTTCAAACAGCGAAGTTCGCAAGTATGTGTCTGATGGGACAAGGGTTGTTGACGCGAAGGGCAAAAGCGTTGTTCCAGGACTTGTTGATTGCCACGTGCACATGGCTGGTTTTGGGAGTTTCTTGCAAACTGTGGATTTGAGGGATGCCAAGTCCATCGTGGAAGTGCAGGGGAAAATTCGCGATTATGCAGCGAAAAATCCAGATAAGCTTTGGGTTTTGGGTGGCAGGTGGGACCACGAAAAGTTTTTTGAAAGGCGTCTTCCGAACCGTTGGGATTTGGATGCCGTTGTTAAAGAAAAGCCAGTTTTTCTGGTGCGGGTTTGCGGTCACATTGGCGTTGCCAATAGTAAAGCGTTGGAGTTGGCTGGGATAACGCGGGAAACTGTTGTTGACGGCGGCAAGGTGGATTTGGATGATAGCGGCGAGCCTACTGGGGTTTTGCGTGAAAATGCGCTTGAGCTTGTTTGGAGGGCTGTGCCTAAGCCCGACTTGAAGAGTATGGAGGAATCTTGCATTCGCGCTTGTCATGAGGCTGTGAGGTTTGGGCTTGTTGGCGTTCATTGGATTGTTGATTCGGCTGACGAGATTCGTGTTGTTCAGAAACTCTGTTTTGAGGAAAAACTTCCGTTGAGGGTTTATCTTGGTGTTCCCGCTAGGCTTTTGGATGCGCTTGTTAGTTTGGGTTTGCGTACTGGTTTCGGCGATGATATGGTTAAGCTTGGTTTTGTTAAGGTTTTTGCTGATGGTTCGCTTGGTGCAAGGACAGCCGCCTTGAAAGAGCCTTATTCTGACGACCCTAAAACGAGTGGAATGCTTCTTCATACGCAGCGTATCCTTAACAAGCTTGTTTTGAAGGCGCATAAGGCTGGTTTGCAGTTGGCTGTTCATGCGATTGGTGACCGTGCTATAGAGGCTGTTTTGAAGGCTTATGAGAAGGCGTTTAAGGCGTTTCCACGTGAGAATCATAGGCACAGAATTGAGCATTGTTCTGTTTTGAATCCTAGGCTTATTAGGCGTATGAGGCGTTTGGGGTTAATTGCTTCTGTTCAGCCGCATTTTGTTGTTTCTGACTTTTGGGTTTTTCAGCGTGTCGGCGAAAGGCGTGGGCGTTGGGTTTACCCTTTTAAGACGCTTATGCGCAATGGCATAGTGGTTGCTTCTGGTTCTGACTCGCCTGTGGAGCCGATAAATCCGCTTTTGGGGGTTTGGGCTGCTGTTGCTAAGGCTAATTTTGCTGATGAAAGGCTCAGTTTGGACGAGGCTTTTAGGACTTATACTTTGAATGCTGCTTACGCGTCTTTTGAAGAGCACTTGAAGGGAAGCATCGCGGCGGGGAAGTTGGCTGATTTGGTTGTTTTGTCTGAGGATTTGGATAGGGTTCCACCTGAAAAGATTAGGGATGTCAGTGTTGAAATGACTATTGTTGGCGGTAAGGTTGTTTATGAAAGGGGAAAGGCGCCTTGAACGGTTAGCGTTTATTTAGCCCCTTACACTTTAGCTATTTTTGGTTGCGTTGGTTTGAGTGAGATTCAAGCAGTAAGAGAAATTATCGACCAGTTGATGCGGGTTCCTTCGCCTAGTCAGGAGCATGTTAACCGTGTTAAGTTGCGGGTTGCAGCTAAATACCAGTTGAAGCGTATTCCTTCAAACGCTGAAATAATACGCGCTCTTAAAGCTGATGAGAAGCGTAGGCTTTTGCCAGTTTTGCGCAGGAAAGCTGCGCGCACGATTTCGGGGGTTACTGTAGTGGCTGTTATGACTAAGCCTTATCCTTGTCCGCAGCCAAGTCCTTGTGCTTACTGTCCTGGTGGTCCTCCTTTTGGTGTGCCACAAAGTTATACGGGTTTTGAGCCCGCCGCGATGCGTGGTTTGCAGCACGAGTTTGACCCCTACGCGCAAGTGAGAAGCCGTGTTGAACAGTTAGAGGCGATTGGGCACAGTGTTGATAAGGTTGAGCTTATTGTTATGGGTGGTACTTTTCCTGCTACGCCACTTGAGTATCAGACTTGGTTTGTTAAGCGGTGTTTGGATGCTATTACTGGGGTGGAGTCGGAGACAATTGAGGAGGCGAAAAAAGCCGCGGAAACAAGCCCTATTCGTAATGTGGGAATAACGGTGGAGACACGTCCTGACTGGGCTAAGGAGGTGCATGTTGACCGTATGCTTGACATGGGTGTTACGCGTGTGGAGTTGGGTGTGCAAAATCCAAGCGATGAGGTTTATGCTTTTGTTGGTAGGACTCATAGTGTGGCGGATGTTGTTGAAGCTACGCGTATTGCTAAGGATGCTGGTTTAAAGATTGTTTATCATATGATGCCTGGAATGCCGAAGTCGAGTGTTGAGAAGGATTTGGAGGCTTTTAGGCGTGTTTTTGAGGATTCTGCTTTCAAGCCTGATATGGTTAAGATTTATCCTTGTCTTGTTTTGAAGGGTACGAAAGCTTATGAGTGGTTTTTGCATGGCGAGTATAAGCCCTACGCGAATGAGGAGGCAGCGGAGCTTATTGTTGAGGTTAAACGTATAATCCCGCCTTGGGTTCGCATAATGCGTGTTCAACGCGACATTCCGGCGCCGCTTATAGTTGCTGGCGTTAACCGTAGCAATTTACGGCAACTTGTTCAGCAAAAGCTGAAGGAGCGTGGTGTTCGCTGTAGGTGTATCCGCTGTAGGGAGGTTGGGCATAGGCTTTTGGCTGATGGTGTTAAGCCAGACCCAGAGAATATTGATGTTTTTGCTACGCGTTATGCGGCGTCTGAGGGTGAGGAAATTTTTATTTCAGCAGAGGATAAGGCGAATGATGTTTTGGTTGGATATTTGCGTTTGCGTATTCCTTCAGCCAAAGCGCATAGACCAGAGATTAAAGCGAAGCCGTGTGCCATTGTTAGAGAGTTGCATGTTTATGGTCCGCTGGTTCCTGTTGGCAAGCATTTGGCTAAGGCGTGGCAGCATAAGGGTTATGGCGGAATTTTGCTGGAAGAAGCGGAACGCATAGCACGCGAAGATTATGGCTTAGAGAAGATTTTGGTTATTAGTGCTTTAGGAACAAAGCGGTATTACATGCGTTTTGGTTATGCGTATGATGGTCCTTACATGGCGAAAGCGCTTTAAAACCGTCAATTAGCTTTGTATGTTTTGATTAGTGATTAACAAAGCTTATTAATTATTGCTATAAACGGTGTATTGGTGTGTTGCACGTTGGGCGGTCCTTCCGAACGTGAGTATTTTGAGAAGTTGAATAAGATTAAGGAGAAGATTGGCAAAAAGGCTAAGGACATACGTGGCGAGTTTGAAAAGATTGAGAAAGCTAAGGTGGATTTGCTGAAGAAGGCGAAGGAGACGAAGCATGACATTGAACGTGAAGCGTTGAAGATGGAGGAGGAAATAACGAAGTCGAAGGATTTGGCTCCAGAATCAAAGAAGAGACTGCGCACAGAGATTGATGTTGTGAAAAACGAGATTAGAAGACAATATGCTGAACTGGAAACACAAATAGCAAAAACGATAGCAACAGCATAACCATAAACAAAATCCTCATAAGAAAGCATAATTCGCTAATACTGCTTTAAAAAATACTTGCTATAACCGCATTAGGAACGGAGCAGTACCGTATTCGATTTGAGTATAGACCTGATGGACCTTATACTGGCATATATGATAAAGGTTAAAGACTGAAACCGCTTTCTTTTCAATTAGAGCTTGGAGAATTAAGGTATGAGTGAAGAGGAAAGGTTTTCTGGTTATCGTGGTGAGGCTTTAGAGGCTATTAAGAGGGCTAGAGCGGAAGTTGGCGATTTAGTTCGCATAACAAAAGATAGCGAAGTTTATGAGGGAATCCTTATTCCCCGTTCTGAGTATAGCGATGAAAAGCACATTGTCATCAAACTCAAAAGCGGCTACAACATCGGCGTTCGCATAACACCAAACACGCGAATAGAACGCATAGGCGAAGGCGCAAAACCAATCTTTGTCCCACAACCACTTCCGCAGCAAAAACCAGAACTTCCGCGCATCGCCATAATCAGCACTGGCGGCACAATCGCAAGCCGTGTTGACTACCGCACTGGCGCTGTTCGCCCCGCTTTAACAGCAAGTGACCTATACAGCGTAGTCCCAGAATTATCTGACATAGCCCGAATAGACGCTGAAATCCTATTCAGCGTGTTCAGCGAAAACATAACCGCGAAACACTGGACACAAATAGCCGAAGCAACAGCCAAAAAAATAGCTGAAGGCGTTGACGGCGTAATAATTGCGCATGGAACAGACACTATGGGTTATACAGCTGCGGCGCTAAGCTTCGCCTTGCAGAACCTTCCAGTACCAGTAATCCTCGTCGGCTCACAGCGCTCAGCAGACCGCCCAAGCTCAGACGCAGCCACAAACCTAATAGGCGCAACCACAGCCGCAGCACACGCGCCATTCGCAGAAGTAGCAATAGCCATGCACGAAACTCCTTCTGACACAGCAATCGCCATACACCGCGGAACAAAAGTGCGCAAGTGCCACACAAGCAGAAGAGACACATTCAAATCAGTAAATGCCACGCCAATAGCTCGTGTACAAAACCAACAAATAACAATGCTAACAAGCGATTATACACCAAGAGACAAAACAAGAAAGCTAACGCTCAAACCAAACTTCAACGAAAAAGCAGCGCTAATTAAATTCTATCCAAACATGAACCCAGCCGTAATTGACTGGCACATAGAAAACGGATACAAAGGCATAATCCTCGAAGGAACGGGATTAGGTCACGTGAGCAAATACTGCTTTGAAGCCATCAAAAACGCAATAGAAAAAGGCGTAACAGTCGCTATGAGTTCTCAATGCATCTGGGGACGCGTAAACATGAACGTATACGACACTGGAAGAGACTTGCTGGCTTTAGGCGTAGTACCGCTTGAAGATATGCTTCCAGAAACAGCCCTAGTAAAACTCATGTGGATTTTCGGACAAACACAAAACCCAGAAGAAGCAAAAACACTGCTAAAAACAAACATAGCAGGCGAATTCTCGCCGCGAACACTACCAGAAGAAACTGCATCATAGGGAGAGTGCCACCAAAACCATGGAAACAGACTATAAACAATTTGGCTTAAAAGTCGGGTTGGAAATACACCAACAACTCGACACCAAAACCAAGCTATTCTGCAAATGCAAAACAGAACTGTTCAAGGGCGAACCAGAAATCACCTTCATAAGGCGTTTAAGACCAACACAAAGCGAACTCGGACAAATAGACCCAGCCGCTTACTTCGAATTCCAAAAAGGAGTGAAAATCCTCTATGAAGCAAACCGCGAAACCTCCTGCCTCGTCGAAATGGACGAAGAGCCACCGCATCCGCTTAACATGGAAGCCGTGGAAATAGCCTTAACAGTGGCGCTGATGCTAAACGCAAAACCAGTCGACGAAATCCACGTAATGCGCAAAACAGTAATAGACGGCTCAAACACAACTGGTTTCCAACGCACATGCGTCATAGCCCTAAAAGGCGTAATAGCCATAGGCGAAAAAACAGTCCCAATAGAACACATAAGCCTAGAAGAAGACGCAGCCCGAAAAATGGGCGAAGAAGAAGGCAATACCATACGCTACCGCATAGACCGTTTGGGAATACCACTAATAGAAATCGCAACCGCTCCAATAATAAACACGCCAAAAGAAGCAGGAGAAGTCGCACTGGCAATAGGAAGAATCCTAAGGGCAACGGGAAAAGTCAAACGTGGACTAGGCACAATAAGACAAGACCTAAACATTTCCATAGCCCAAGGCGCGCTAACAGAAATAAAGGGCGTACAAGAACTCGAACTCCTACCGCTAGTTGTAGAATACGAAGTGCAACGCCAACTAAACCTAATAGAAATAAGCAAAGAACTGCAAAAAAGAGGCGCAAAACCGGAAACGCTAAAAGAGGAATTCTTCGACGTAACAAAAATTTTCGAAAAAACAAAATGCAAAGTCATCCGCAAAGCCCTAGACAAAAAACACCCCATCCTAGCAGTAAAACTACCAAAATTCAACGGACTCCTAAAACGCGAGCTACTACCAAACTTCAGACTGGGAACAGAAATGGCTGACAGAGCACGCTTCTGGGGAAGAGTAGGCGGAATATTCCACACAGACGAAATGCCAGCATACGGGATAACAAACGAAGAAATAGAAAACCTAAAAAGCGCTGTAAACGCCAACAACGAAGACGCCATAGTTTTTGTGGCAGACATGCCAGAAAACGCCAAAGACGCCCTAAAAGCGGTCGTAGAAAGAGCAAAAGAAGCCATAAAAGGTGTACCAGAGGAAACGAGAGCAGCAAACCCAGATGGAACAACTCGCTACATGCGCCCAAGACCAGGCGCAGCAAGAATGTACCCAGAAACAGATATACCGCTAAAACAAATAACAAGCGAAATGCTGGAAAAAATCCGCGCAGCATTACCAGAACTTCCAGAACAAAAATTTGAGCGCCTAATGAAGCAGTATAGGCTCAACCAGAAACTGACAAAACAAATAATGGATTCAGAACACAGCGAACTCTTCGAAACAATAGTCAAAGAAAGCAACGTCGCACCAACAACAGTCGCAGTTTTCCTAACAGAAACCATAAAAGCGTTGAAACGCGACGGCGTCGAAACAGAAAAGGTCACGGAAAACAAAATAAGAGAAATTTTTAGGCATGTGGGCGCTGGAAAACTAACAAAAGAAGCAATAAGCGACATATACGTTTGGCTTTCAAAAAACGAAGAAAAAACCGTAGAAGAAGCCATAGAGGCTCTCGGCTTTAAAACGCTCTCAGAAGCCGAATTAACAGCGCTTGTCGAAAAGGCGATAACAGAAAACGAAAAACTCATTCGAGAAAAGGGGGAAGAAAGCTTCGGCGCCCTAATGGGAATATTAATGCAAAACTTAAGGGGCAAGGTTGACGCGGCGCAACTAAGCAAGATATTAAGGGGAAAGCTTAAAGAAAAATTAGGATAAAAGGGCAGCTTTTTTACTTGGCGTCTTTCACTTCAATGAGTGCTGGATACTGCACCTTTATTTGTTCACCACAGTATGGACACATCTTAAATTCTGGGAGGAGAGGTTTTCCGCATGCTGGACAAAGTATTGGAAACTTGACCTTCTCCTCTATCCTTTTGACCTCACGCTTCAAAGTTCCAACTTCCACTTTAACCTTTTCCACAAGCTCCTTTAAAGGTTGAATTTCCTTCACCTCGGCTCTTATATTGTAGATTAAGTCCCTGACTTGCAATAGCACCTCATTACTTGCCTCAATTGTTTCATTCATCAAGTCTATAACTTCACTTTTGTCTTCAACAAGCTGTGCTTCAACTGCGCTTTGCTTTTTCGCGTCTGAAAGTATCTTGTTTAGGAAGGCTTTCAACTGGGTTTTCGAAAGCTATTGTGCACGTTATTCCCCAAAGCGTGAAAGCGGAGAAGAGGCTTATCCAAAAATATGTTGCTGGAGTCAACATTTGCAGCTTTTCGCCTATGAATGGGTAAAGGCTTAACAGCCTAATTTCGCCGTTGAAAAGCAAAACTGATGTTGCTTCGATTAGGTGTGCCGAGGCGACGATTGTCAGTGAGCTGAAAATCCAGACGAGTATTGCCTTTTTAACCAAGCCTATTCCTCTGTTTTTGAGTTGGTGCGCTACTTAGAACTAGAGTATCTTAATATTTAATATGATGTTTCCTTCCACGAAATATATCGAAACGCGATACGTAAAATCTAAATGCACTTGCAAACATCATTATATGGACGTGGGGATGAGGGTTGCATTGTAAGGGGAAGGATGGTCAAGGGTTTTTTGCGCTGCGTTTTAGAATTGGCGAGTATGAGGTTGAAGTGAGCGGTACACGTGAGGAGGTTTTGGAGACGATTGAGGATTTGCCAAACCTAATCATGAATGTGCAAAAGTCTTTTGAAAGCTTAAAGCCCAAAACAGTGGCTAAGCTAACGGTGAAAGCGGAAGCGAAGGAAGAGCCAACTATACAAAAGTTTCCAAAGATAGCGCAGACTGAAAAGTGCGACGAAGCCATTTTGAAAATTCTTGAGTCTGATTGGGGGAAGTGGCGTCCACGCACAATAGAGGAGTTGCGCGGTGCTCTAGAGGCTAATGGGTTAAGTTTTTCTGGGAAGGTTTTAAGTGGGGCGCTTTTTGGGCTCGTTAGGAAGGGGGTTGTCAGGCGTTGGAAAATAGATGCTGGTTACGTTTATATTCTCGCCGAGAAAGAAGCACTAGCCCGTAGTGGAGGAGGCGAAAGCCTATGAAGAGGATTGAGGCGCGTATAAAGACGCAGTTCGGCGAAATAGTCGTTGAAGGCGATAGTCCGCAAGAAATCCTTGAAGTGCTTGAGGCTATTCCAGAGAATTTTATGGATAAAATCTCGACGCTTGTTTCAAGTAAGGTTGTTCCTTCGAAGGCGCAGTTGAAAGGCATCATTGAATACACAACAGAGGGCCCAGTGATTGTTGCGCGTGAAAACCTAACGCATTATGAGGCTATTGGGCTTGTGCTGTATGCTTCGGATGACAAACGGAACACGGCGGCGCAGATAACCAAGCTTTTAGAGTCCAGCGGAATCAAATGTATGGTTCCAGCGAGGCTTAATGAGATGACTAAGCGCGGTCAAGTGTATAAGCCAGACCCGAACAAACCTGAATTTAAGCTGACTGTTCAGGGCGAGAGATGGATTGAGGATGAGGTTTTGGCTAGGCTTCGGGGTAAGATGGGTTGAGTGGAGAAAGCAAAACGTTAACAGTGCATGTAAAATATGGTGATTTAGAGAAAACGTTTGTTGGCAGTTTTGAAGAGGTTTGGCTCAGCGTAAACAGGTTTTTCAGCGAGTTTGTTCCTTCTTTCGAAATTTCCAAGAGGCTTAGGTTAAACGTTGATTTGCAGACGCTTGTTAGTGACTGTGAGGGAATAATTGCCTTTTCTAATGAGGGTGCGAATCTGCTTGTTTCGAAGGATAGGCTTACGGACAATGAGACTTTGTTGTTGTGGCTTCTCGCCTATTACGTTGGCTTTCAGCTTGGTTTGGTTAGTGGCAACGCTGCTTCTAAGGAGGATTTGCAGGCAAGGCTTGGAAAAAGTTCGAAGATTACTAGTACGCGTTTGGGTGAGCTTGCTAAGAGTCAGTTGGTTGTTAAGACTGCTGATGACAAGTATAGGCTTACAACTTTTGGTGTTGTGCAGGTGCAGAAGGAAGTATTGCCGAGAATTAGGGCTAAATTGGCGGTTAAGGGTTAATCTTACTCGCTTTTTGATAGATATTCTATTAGTGTCTTGTGGATTAATGGTTTGCCGTCTTTCAGCGGGTAAGCGTACGGCAAGTAAATTGCGTGGTTTTCGCTTAATTTTATGGTTAATCCTTTCTTTACTGGAATTTCCTCAAGTTTGAATCCTTCGCTTACAAGTTTGGCTATGTAGGCTGCGCCGTCGATTGTAAATTGGCTTTTTCCAATGTTGCGCACTATCGCTTTTGGGCAAAGTTTGGTTATCAAAAGTTTTGTTCTTCCTTTTGGCGGGTTGTCGCCTAAAATGCCGCCGATGACAACGGCTTTTTTGTCTGTTAGGTCTTCTGGTTTAAGCGGCAATTTTGCTTTTGGGTCTAGGATTACTATCTCTTTTTGCTTGTAGATTTTAGCAAAGCTTTGTTCTTTTACTGTTCCGAGGCTTGAGAGTTTGGCTTTGTCCGTTTCGCTTTTAACGTTCGTGAATATTAGGCGGTTTTTGCCGACAATTTCTGAAGAGTGAGCATATTCTATTTGTAGCCACGTGCTGATTTCTAGTTCTAGATGTTCTATGACGAATTTTAATGTATTTTTGGCGTGGTTTTCAGCCAATAGCGACTACCCCCCTCTAGATTTTCAGTTTTCACTTCAAATAGGCTTCATAAGTCTTTTATCCTATGCAATAGCGTATAATAATCGTGGACGTTATGAAAGCCAAATTTACTTATGTTGGGATAAGGGTTTTAGACATGCAGAAATCGCTTGATTTTTACACGAAGTTTTTGGGCATGAAAATTTTGGACAGAAGCAAAATTGAGCAGACAAAGGGCGAAGTGGCTGTTCTGCAGTGTCCAGAAGGCGGCTTAATATTGGAGCTAAACCATTACGAGAAAGACAGCCCTTTCAACACAGAATACGTTGTTGGCGAAGGACTGGACCACCTTGCCTTCAAAGTTGAAGACCTTGACAAGGCTTTGCATGAGGCGCGGCAAGCGGGCTACAAGGTGGTTCTTGAGATGAAGGCAAAAGAGGGTAGATGGGCTTACGTTGAAGACCCGAATGGGATTTGGATAGAGCTTTTTTAGGGTTTGAGCGATTACTGGGTTATTTTCTCCAGTTCTTTTAGGAAGTGTTCGTATTGTTTCATGCCAATTTGCCAGAACTCTTTAGTGGTTACGTCGAAGCCTGCTATTTTTCCGATTTCCACTGGGGATATGCTGCTTCCCATTGACAGTATCTTCTCCATTTTTGGTACGAAGGCTTTTCCTTCTTCCATGTATTTTTGGTATAATGCGTAAACGAAGAGTTGCGCGTAAACGTATGGGTAGTTGTAGAATCTGAAGTTCGCCATGTAATAGTGTGGGGTTATACTCCATTCTGAAAGCATCTCGTTAAACCATTCTACAGTGTCGCCGTAGGCTTTATCTCTCACGGCAACCCAATACTTGCATATCGTTTCATGGTTTAGATATTCTCCGCGTTTTATAGCCTCATAAATTGACTGTTCAAACCATGCGCGGGAAGTCACGCTGAAAATCACGCGTCCAGCACCGTCGAGAATTCTGCATAGAACAACCTTTTTCTCCATGTCCGTCTTTGCCTCTTTAAGCAGTAAATCCGTAAGCAGCAGTTCGCCGAATATTGAGGCAGTTTCAGCCACAACCATAGGCACTCTGGAATTTAGAATCGTTTGGTTTCTGTAACAATAGTAGTCGTGGGTTGCATGACCAAGCTCATGCGCCAAAGTGTAAAGGTCATTAAGCCTTCCGTTAAAGCTTTGAAGCACATAGGCTGTTTTACCATTATACCATCCCGCGCAGAAGGCTCCATGCTGTTTACCATACCTTGGCGTGGCGTCAATGTGTCTTCGCTGGAACATGTCTTTCACGGCGAAAGCGTAGCCTTCATCAAAGCTAGCGTATGCGCGGATAACGAGGTCTTTTGCCTGTTCAAACGTGAATTTCATGTCTGGCGCGTCTGGCAAAGGCGCGAGTATGTCGTGGCATCCAAGCTTGGGCAGTCGCATCAGCTTTGCCTTAAGCCTCAAATAACGCTGGTATGTGCCAACATTTTCTTCAACCGCCCTGAAAAGGTTGCCTATTGTTTGCTGGTCTGTGTCGTTGGTTATTAGGCTGGCTTCCATAGGCGAAGAGTATTTTCGCCATTCGCACACGCTTAGCCAGTCGTTGCAAATGTTGCGAAACGCAGAAGCGAAAATTTCGCCGTCCTTTCCAACTAGTCCAAAAACAGCCTTGTAAGCAGACTCGCGTGTAGCCCTATCTGGATGCATAAACAATCCGTAGGCTGCTCCGAAGGGCAAAAGCTTCTTTTCGCCTTCAACCGTCACTTCAAACATTCGCGTGTTAAGCCACTTTGCTTGAAATTCTTCCCAAGCGTAGATGCCAAACTGGTCTTTGTCGATTATGAGTTTTTCTTCGGTTTCTGAAAGCTTGTGGGGAACATTCCTCCGCAGTTTCTCAAGAAAATGCTTGTAATTCGCTAGGGTTGGGTCAGCGATAAGTTCTGGTTTTTTGTAGACTAGGTTACCAACTTCAAGTTCGAAGAAGGCTAAAAGTTTGTCCAGTTTCGCTTCCAGCTTCATAACTCTGTCGTGAAGCGTTTGAGTTTCTGGCAGCGTCATATTAGCCGCAAAGGAAAGTTCAGAGAAAAGCGTTAAATCCCGAAGCTTCGCCAAATACGCTTCATACTCTTGCAAGCATGTCAGCAACTCCTTAGCCGAAAATTCGCCGATTTTCCCACGATATTTCTCCGCAAACCTTTCAGCCAAAGCCGTTACTTCTTCCATGGCTTTCTGCACAGAAGGGTCTAACGGACTTGAAAAGATTTCAGACAAGTTCCAAACAACTTCACTTTCAACCATAACAGTTCACATCCAAACACAGAACATGAGAATAAGCTAGCAATACAATTTAAGTCTTAAGAGATGTTGATTTTAGGAAATTTTCAAATCTTGAATTGAATATCCCTCTAGATTTTCAGCTCACATCATGGTGGTGGTCTTTTTTGGGCGTATTGGTATCTGCGTGGTTTTCCTTCGCGGGTTAGTACACCATCTTTTACTAGGTCTATTAGGGCGTGAGCCACAGCTGTCCTATCATAGTGGAATCCGCGTTTTGCCATTTCTTCGTGGACTTCGCTTAGAGTTTTTGGCGCGGCGAACCAGCCTTCTTCCCATAGTTTTTGTATTAGGCTTTTGCATGTTTCTGCGCGTGGAGGGGCTGCTGCTCGTTCCGTTATTAATGGGGCTTGTTTTAGTTTTTCTGTTACCGTTGAGAGTATGCGGTCTACGGCTGTTTGCAGTTGGTCTTCTTGGCATTCTATTTCGAATTCTATTTCGCCGATGCGCATTTTTAGGCGTATTGGCGGTTTTGTGCTTGTTTCTGTCAATTTTTCACCTTGTTGAATATTGAATTGTGCATCTTGTTCATGCACAACATTTAAATATTCCTTCCACAGACAATTGGCTATTGGTGAATCTTGGTGATTGAACAATACACTATAACAACAACACCAAAATATAATTTTCCACAAAAACCCACCGACACAACACTTCCGCAACGGCTACTAGAACTAAGCATACACTCACTGAAACACATCCAAAACCAACAAATCCAACTAAACCAACAACCAATCCAACAAAACAACAAAACAGACGCGCAAATACACGCTCCAAGCCTAAACCTAAAACCCACACTCATACCAATAAAACCAAAAAACCAAGAAACACTTGTCGCCGCAATAGACACCTCAAGCATAAAAATAGGCGAAACAAAAACAGGCGCACTAATCGCAATAAGAGGCGCCACAATCTGGAAACAAAACAAGCGTTATAGGTACATCCGCCTCGGACCGTTCATATTCCACATAACAGAAGAAAACAAAACAGAAGTCTACAACGCACTGCAAAAGGCTTACCTCGGACAACAAAACGAACAAAACCACAATTACACGCCAAACACAGCGCAGATGCCAACACGCTTGGCAACACTACTTGAAAGGTGGCTACAACTCACCACAGCAAAAACGATGAGCAACAGCCTAATCCTACTAGACGGTTCACTGACAGCTGGAACACCAGACACCCCAACAAACGTCATGCGAGAAATACTAGAAAACGCAAGAAAAATGGGAAACACTGTTCTCGCATTCTCAAAAATGACCACGATGAGGCTTAACGGCAGTCTAATAACCGATATTCTGCCCAAAATCACTCCGCCATTCATGCTTGAACTTTCTGGGTTGAGGGCAAAACCGCCACTAGTTTCGTTCGGCGACATTTACGTTGCTAGACTAGCAAATGGAAACTACGCTTTTCGATTAGATATAGACCACGAACTTCCAAACCAAAAGAAAGTGGAAGCCGTTGAAAGGCTTGTTGGAAACGACTTGCTGGCGCAGGGCTACCCAGAAACCCTGCGGTTGGCGCACATACTCTGCACTTTCACGGCGAACGAGGTAATAGCCATGCAACACTTCATAACACGCAGATACGGACTAAAAATAATCAACAGACCAGACATGCACAAGCTACTTTTCGGACCATTCGGGAAAGGAGAGGCAAACGCATGAAACTCTACAAGAAGGAAGGAAACATCGTCCAAATCTTAAGCTTTCCAAACGAAACAGCGGAGAAAGGCGACTACCTCCTAATAGAGGACGCAGACGCGGGAAAAGCCCTAATCGCCCAAGTAATAGACGTGCAATTCGCGAGCATACCAGGCGTACTAGAGGAACTGCTTAGGAGTCTGCCAGACGGAGGCGAAATAATGCAGGGCGAAGACTTTGACCCGCTTGAAATTGCGCCCCACATCACCTACATCCAAGACGCAAGCCTACTAGTATGCAAGATACGCGCCACAATAGAAAACGGCGAAAACCTAAGCCCAACAAGCGCTTGGCTCCCATCCCGCTCGCAGTCAACAATAAAGAAACTTTCAATACCGACATTGCTCAAGCTTGCGAGAATAAACGGCGAACTCCCAATAGTTTTAGGCGGCACAAAAGACGCTTCGCTCTTGACAATAGACGCTTCATCGCTTGACGGAAGGCTTAACATAATCACTGGGAAGAAGGAAACTGGAAAATCGCACCTTTCAAAACTCCTAATCTCAAGCCTTGTGGGCTATAAGGCTACGGTAGTCGTCTTCGACTTGAATGGCGAGTACCTAAGCCTAGGAATGACGTCGGATGAAAAGAAGAACGCGCTTTACGACAAAATCCACGTTTTGACCCCAGCACAAAACTTCAAAGTAGCCCTAAAACAACTCAACCTACACGTCCTACTGGAAATTCTCATACACGCGCTGCATTTGCCAGGCACATCAGCCCGCGAGTTTAGGCGAATTTGGCAGTCGCTTAAAGAGCGGAACATGTTGACGCTTCATGATTTGGGCGAGGCCATACGGAACTGGCACTGCAACCAGCATGTTCGCGACGCGCTATTTTCGAGGTACTATGCGCTTGTAAATTCTGGCTTTTTCACGGATAATGTGGCGGAGGCAACGCTTCTTGAAGAGTGCTTGTTTAGGGCTAAGGAGCAAGGAGGCGCCATAATCATAAACCTACGGAACACCTCGCCGATTGATAGGCAAATAGTCGTTGAATACCTCCTAGGAAAACTCGTTGAGCTATTGACAAGTTGGAAGCTTAAGGCTGTTTTCCTTTTCGCTGAAGAAGCGCATTTGTATCTGCGCGAAACCTACTGGGACGACATTGTAACGCGTATGCGCCACTTCGGCATATTCACTACATTCATAACAAACCAGCCAGACACAATACGCGAGAACATTTACCGCCAGGCGGACAACATATTCCTATTCAACTTCACAAACGAACACGACCTAGAAGTGGTTTCACGCGCAGCTCGCGTGGACGCGGAAACAGTGAAATCCATAGCCAGAGACTTGCCGCCACACCATTGCCTAGTTCTTGGAAAAGTTGTCAGAGACTTCCCAATAGTCGTGAAAGTTCGAGCTTTAGACGTAAAAACAATGGGCGAAACAAGGCTTTTCTTTAAAGATTTGAATTGAAATTTTCAAGCTTCTTTCTGTTACGCTGGATAAAAGCCCTAAAGGTTTTTGTCAAATCGTATTTTTCCACTTCGTCGAGCGGAACCCAGCGCAGTTCATCTGCGTCGCTTTGGGCTTTTAGTTCTCCGCCTTTCAGTTTGACGAAAAAATCTATTATGACAAAGTGATATTTCACTTCGCCGTTCTCGTCGCGAACAACATTGTCAACGACATCTATTAGCTCTGGCTCGCAAACCTCCAAACCCGTTTCTTCGGCCACTTCCCTCACAACAGTTTGGTTGACGCTTTCGCCGAGCTCAACTAGACCGCCTGGTATGCTCCATTTGCCGCGTCCAGGTTCGCTTTTTCGTTTTTCAAGTAGAATTTTTCCGTTTTGGATTATTACTGCGCCAACGCCTACGACTGGCTGTTTTGGGTAAAGCCTCTTAACCAACCTAAACCCAACTGGCTTGTTCGTTTAACAAAATTTGTGACTAACTTATTTATATTGTTGGTTCAAAGCGGTGCCAAACGGTTTCACGTTCTTCAGCGATTAACACTAAATCTTTATCCTTTATGATGACTACTGTGAGTGCTGCGGCGGTGGCGAAAAGCGACGGTAAAGCTGTGAACTGCATGACGTTTGTGAGATTCACTGTTTGCGAGTTAAGTCCAAAAGCGTAGTTTAGCGCTCCCTCAACAGTCACGTTATACCAGTAACCGTACTGATAAATGCGTACAACCTCTGTTGTCAGATTCCCCTCACAAAAGTTTAGGAAACCTTCACTGTCATAAAGTCCCCTAAAATCGTGTATCACTAAATTTACGTTCACACGTTCTCCATAAACAATCATTTGCAGTATTACGCGCCAATCAGTTAAGTTTACTTCCTTATTTTTCCAAGTTTCATTATAGAGCAGACCAACACCATACAACCTACTTATGAGTATTCTTGTTTCGTCTAGTGATATGCTGTTAAGCTGAGATTGAATGTCTGGCAATTGAACGCCGAGATAATCCATGTAGGGTGTCCCCTCGCAAGTGTACTGGATTGTTGCTGCTTTTATGTTGCCCTGATTAGCCATTCCAGTTGAAGCATAAGCCGTTCCGACAAGCAGCAGCGCCAAGAGCGCCGTGATTATTAGCTTTGAGGTGCGGCTTAACCCCTTGTGTTTTTGAGGAGAAGGCATAAACATCAAGTATGGATAGGGCGTGATTTGCTGAGCAATTCTAAATTGGCTCATCCGCGCCTTGTTCGCGACTAATGCGAGCATGGCGATGCCAGCGATGAATCCTCCGGCATGAGCGAATACGGCTGTGCTTTCCGCCAGTCTGGCGTAGCCATAAATTAGCTGGGTTGCGAACCAGAAGATTAAGTAGTAGGCTGCCTTTAGCCTAAAGAACACTGGAAACATGAAGAAGAACCAGCCCATAACAAGCGACGTGCCTGGAAAAAGCATTAGGTATGCGCCCAATATTCCGCTTATGGCTCCCGAGGCGCCTATGGCTGGAATCACGTAGGCTGTGAATCCTCCTAGGAAACTGAAGGCTGTGTGGAATATTGATGCTGCGATGCCAGAAACAAGATATAACGCTAAATATCTTAGTCTGCCAAGCGCGTTTTCAACGGCTCTTCCGAATAGGTATAGGAAGTACATGTTGAAGAGTATGTGGAAGAAGTCTGCGTGGAGGAACATTGACGAGAAGATTCTGTACAACTGTGATGGGTAAACAATTAAGGATGGGACAAAGCCGCCGGCGCTTACCCAGTATTCGCTTACTTCGAGAAAATAGTTTGTGTAGGAGGTTACGGCGTACACTGTAATGTTAAGTGCGATTATAATCAAAGTGGCTATTGGTCTCGTTTTTAGGCGGGTTGCGTCGCCCATTGGAAAGCCGATGCTTCTTTTCAAATTGTCCATCAAATTTGCTTTTGCCTCTCTGCTAAAATTCTGCTGCCGTGTTATATAATTTGCTATTCATAGCGCAACGCTTCTACTGGCTTGAGTTTTGAGGCGCGCCAAGCAGGGTAAAGCCCGAAGACTACGCTTACGATTACTCCGAAGGCAAGTGCACCTATTAGGACTGTTGGCGTTAAGACTGGCGTAATAGAAATTTGCGCTGTTGCCGCCTGATTTGCGCCTTGAAACCTTCCGCCTAAAATTCCCAGCTGCGCAACAAGGTTTGCCAATCCCCAGCCAGACGCTATGCCTATAACGGCGCCCAATAAGCCTATTATTATTGCTTCGCTTAAGAAAATCGTTAGCACTGTCCGATTTTTCATGCCCAAGGCTTTGAGGATGCCTATTTCGCGGGTTCGCTCCATCAAAGAGACAATCATAATGTTCATTATGCCGACGCCTGCAACTAGAAGCGAAATTCCAGCAATACCAGCCAAAAAGAACTCGACGCTTGAGAACACTGTTGAGATTATGTCAAGCACTGCTGTTGCGGAAGTGACTGAAACTTGGTTGCTGAAAGCCTCTTTTATTGCGTTTGAGACGCTTTCAATTGTTGCTTTATCATCGTTGTTTAACAGCACTATTATTGTGTTGCACTCGTTTGTTTCGAAGAATTCTTGGGCATAAGCGATTGGAATGTATATGCCGAAGTCTGATGGTCCGCCTATGCTGAAGCCGCCTATTTCCTTTAGAACGGCGGTTATTTGTCCAGTGTAGGTTTTGTTTTGGTAAAGTCCGCCGTCGCTTCTTTTAGTCCATGTGATGTTGAGGGCGTCGCCAACATCAGCGATAATTGTGCCGTTTTGCCATGGGTCATGTATTCTCGCGCCTATAACGATGGAGTCGTTTTGCGGAGGAATTGTTATGTTTCCTTTTGCTGGAACAAAAGTGCTTTCGTAAATGCTTTTATACTTTTCAAAGTCTACGCCTATAACGGTTATTTTTATGGTTCTGTCGCTTATGTTTATGAAGCATTGGTTCTGCATTATCGCCGCGGACATGTTCACGTTTTCTATGGCGTCAATCTTTTCTGTGTCACTAATTAGTAGGGGCGTTTGTGCGACTCCGCCCAGTCCGCTGCTTGGCGAAACTATGAGTGTGTTTGTTGCGAAGCCTTTTTGCAGTTGTGTTGTTATGGTGTTTTGGAAGCCTTGGCTGAAAGATAAGAGCGCCACTATTGCTGCTATGCCAATTATCACTCCAAGAGTTGTTAGTGCAGCGCGTAGTTTGCGAAGTTTTATGGCGCTGAAAGCGTAGGATAATACATCAGCAACTTTCATTAGTTCTTCACATCCTTGACGATTAAGCCGTCAAGCATCTTGACGGTTCTTTTTGCTTCAGCTGGTCATGAGTAACCATAATTACGGTTACGCCTTTGCTGTCGTTTAATTCCTTAATAAGCTGGATTATTTCCATGGCGTTTTTCGAGTCTATGTTGCCAGTAGGCTCATCCATCAAAAGAAAGCTTGGGTTGTTAGCTAAAGCCCTTGCGATTGCAACTCGCTGCTGTTCGCCTCCGCTGAGTTCTGTTGGCTTATGGTTCATGCGTTCCTTTAACCCAACTGTTTCTAGGAGTTCCTCTGCGCGTTTTCTGCGTTCTTCTCTGCCTAAACCAGCAATAGCCATTGGCAGTTCAACATTTTGCCTAGCCGTAAGCCTTGGGATCAAGTTGAAAAATTGGAAGATGAAGCCTATTCTACGCCTTACGTCTGCAAGTTGGTTGTCATTAAGCTTTGAAATGTCAACGCCATCGATTAGCACCGTGCCTTCTGTTGGCTTGTCTAAAGCGCCTATCAAATTCAGAAGCGTGGATTTGCCGCTTCCAGAAGGCCCAAGAACAGCGAGGAATTCGCTTTCCTCCACTTTTAGGTTTACGCCGCGTAGGGCTTCGACTGGAACCTTGCCAAGCATGTACGTCTTTTTTAGGTTTAATGCCTCAACTATTGTTGCCATGTTTTTGTTGCTCCGTTTTATTTTGTCAAGTATCTCCATGAAAGCACTATGCCAATTGCCGCTAAAACTGCTGCGAATATGCCGAGATAGGCGAAGTCAATTATTAACGCTGATGAGTCTAATGGCAGTATAGTCAACTGCCTAACAGCATCTGTTACATAGGAGAGGGGGTTAACCTTCGCTATTGCTTGCATCCAGTCTGGCATCAGCTTGATTGGGAAGAAAGTGTTGCTTGCGAACATTAACGGCATCATTATTAGGCTTATGATTTGCATTGGGCGCTCCATTCTAGTAGACCTTAAAGAGAACGCGATGAAAATGGATGAGAGTCCTACGCCGAGTAGGAATATTGCAGCATAAATTCCTAGAAGGTTAAGCAATGTGAAGGTTGAGCTTAACTGCAGCCCTAAAATGTATGCGAGTGCCAAGATTATTGTCGCTTGGAACATTGCTCTCAAGGTTGCGTTGAGAACCTTCGCAAATATTATTGCTCCACGTGGCACAGGAGTGCTTAAAACTTTGTCAAGAAAGCCTAAGCGTCTATCCCAAACTATTGACATGCCGCTGAACATCGTTGTGGTCATAACAATCATGGATATCATGCCAACAGCCATATAACTGAAATAGTCTGCAACGCCGAAAGTGTTCTCCATAATCTTTGAGCCTATATCAGAAAACCAAGTGTTGTTAACATATACAAAATCATTAACTGGAGGAATAACGTAATTTCCAGGTATCGGAATTCTATCAGGTACTGGCATGTTGCCTAAGTTGCCGCTGGTGAACAACGCACCTATGTTCATTGACTTGCCTAAAAGCCCCATCCATATTAACGGCTGAAGCACAAGCATCAAAACCATAACGGGGTCTTTTAGCCACTTTTTAAGCTCCCTAACTGTTAAAGCCCACAAACCGCGAATGAGACTCGGCTTGTACTCGTTTGCACCGCTCATCTTCCCCTAGCCCTCCTGAGGGTTATTCTCTGCGAAATGAAAGCTTCCTTGGACTCTTCAGTGTCTCGCATGGCTCTGCCAGTATACTCCAAATAAACCTCGTTTAACGTCGGCTCTGTAAGTGAAAGCTTTGTCACCGTGTAGCCTTTCTCTCGCAGCGCTTCAATTATGAGCGGAGCCGTTAATTCTCCAGCCTCAGCTTTAATTCGATACGCGCCGTCCTCGTTTTTCACTTCTTTAACGTGTTTGACGCTGCGGATTATTTCGGTTACATCCGCGTTTTCCTTTATACTTATCGTGATTATGTCGCCTCCCAAACCGTCTTTGAGTTCGTGTGGCGTTCCAGTCACGATTATTTTTCCGTGGTCGATTATGGCTATGCGGTCGCACAGGGCGTCAGCCTCCTCTAAATAATGTGTCGTCATGAAAAGCGTCATGCCATACTCCTTTTTCAAACGTTTAATGTAATCCCATGTTGCGGCTCTTGTCTGCACATCCAAGCCTAATGTCGGTTCGTCTAGGAAAAGCACTTTCGGTCTGTTAATGAGCCCGCATGCAAGCTCAAGTCTGCGCCGCATTCCGCCAGAGTAGGTTTCGACACGTTTGTCTTTAAAGTCTGTTAGTTCCACGAGTTCAAGCAGTTCAAGTGCACGTTTTTTGGAGACTTCGCGTGGAATCCCATACAAGTCTGCACATAAAATTATGTTTTCGTATCCCGTCAAATCTTCGTCTGCAGTGTACTCTTGCGGCACAACACCTATGAGTTTTCTAACATCGTTTGCCTGCTTGACAATGTCGTAGCCCAAAACTGACGCTTTGCCTTCTGTAGGCTTCAAAACCGTTATGAGCATGTTTATTGTTGTTGTTTTTCCAGCCCCGTTTGGTCCGAGAAAGCCGAAGATTTCGCCTTCCTTAACGCTGAAGTTCACGTGGTCAACAGCCACAAGGCTCTTGTTAAAAACTTTTGTTAGGTTTTCAGCCTTAATCACTTCGTCGCTCATAAGGTTCACTTCCCAAATTTTTTGTTTATTTCCTCAAGCTTTGCAGCGGTCTCGTCTAAAACTTTCTGTACATCCTCAATAATTTGCTCGGAAAGATTGTCTTGCAATTTGCCGGCAAGCTCAAAGAATGAACATATAATCCTATCCATTGAAGCTCTAAGTTTAGCAGTTTTTTCTGGGGGTATTTTAAACCATAATGCTCCTAGGAACGGTGGTGGAAGAAATTTTGCTTCCTTCTGAAGCTTTTCCTTTATTTTTCTCTCTTGTTCGAGAAAATTCTTGCCCTTTTCTGTTAAAGTGTAACGTTTCATTCCGCCTTCTTCGGCGACAACCTCCTTAATATAGCCATTATCTTGTAGCCACGCAAGCAGCGGATAAATCGAACCTGGGCTTGGTTTCCATCTTCCGTTTGTTCGCTTTTCAATTTCTTCTATTATTTCTGAGCCTGACATGGGTTTTTCGCTTAAAAGTTCAAGCACATTGTGTCTAAGGAATCCTTTTGGCACAAGCGCTGTGTGTCTCATCCAATGTCTGAATGGAAACATGTTTCATATCACCATTGATATCGAATTTGATATCGACAACGATAATGAGATATTTAAGCTTATCGCCAAGAAAATGCAAATCTAACTAACAACTGTTCCGACTTTTTCACCTTTCACGGCAGCCGAAACATTTTCCGGTTTGAATCCGTTCACAACCACAATCTTAACCAGTCTACGCTTCAAAATCTTAACCGCTTCTGGGTCTAGGATTTGATGTATCCCAGCCCTATGCTTGTTTTCGGATAGAACTTTCGGCAGTTCTTCAAAGCTTAGCCTATCAAGTTTCACAGCGTCTGGATATTTCCGCGGGTCTTTGTTATATATGCCTTCTTGGTCTGTAGCCTTAACAAGCATGTCAGCGTTTATTTTTTTAGCCACCAGAGCCGCAACGGTGTCGGTCGTCATGCCCGGCTTTAAGCCGCCCAAAACCGCAATTTTCCCATTTTCCAGACATTTAAAAGCCTCGTTCACGCTTTTCGGGATTTTTTCACATGCAAGTTCGCCAAGCGTTTTAGCGAAGAGTTGAGCGTAAAGCCTTGAAACGCTTATAGCCAAATCATCCTGGTCTTTCTCTGGCAGCCCCGCTTCTTTTGCGATTCTTATGAATTCTCTCGCTAGGGCGCCTCCGCCCACAACAACCGCCAATACATGTCCTTGAGCTTTAAGCTTTTTCAGCATTTCAGCATACTTGCTTATCAGTTGAGTGTTCACTGGCGTAGCGACAACAGAACCGCCAAGTCGAATTACTATACGCATCGTGTTCAGCTTTCCTTAAAATAGGGGAAAATGCATTTAACCTTTAAAAGAATTTGTCTAATCCCTGTTTTGGTTTGGCTGTCTGTGCCTCTATTTTCTCGCCGAAAACTATGCGCATGCCGTCTGTGGCTGCAACTGTTTGTGTTCCAGTCTTTTCCTCAATTAGTTTTGCCTCGCTTGCTGGTCCCTTAAATATCATCTGCATCCCAAAATGCGTCAAAACCGCCATTTCTGGATGTGTCTCTTCAAGTATTTTTATCGCGTCGTTTGTTGTCATATGCCCTTTCCAAGGATTTCCAGCTGGTCGCATAATGCATAGCATAAGCAGTCTAACGCCCTCATAGTACTTTCCTATACCCTCAAAGTATTCTGTGTCACTTGTGTAGGCGAAATCTCCAAACTCTTTCGTTTCAAACCTAAATCCAACAGCATCTGGGTCCGTGTGCCTTGCTTCTGTTGCTAGGATGTTGAGGCTGTATGCTGAAAACCTCATTTTTGGCGTAGCCTCAATTTTCTGTTCTGGCATCTGCTGATGATACTTCGAAATTGACGGCTCGCAGACGCTGTTCCCGTTTAAAACGCTTTTTGAAGCGGCTATTATTCCACGCTTTTTAGTCATGCCCCTTGTCATGGCTTCAATCAAAACTTCGGCATCAGTGTAATGGTCTGGATGACAATGCGAAACAAAAACTGCGTTAATCTTCTGCGGGTCTAAACCCTCATTAATTGAATGCACAAGCGCTCCAGGTCCAGGGTCTAGGTGTAGGTTTAACTCTTCGCCGATTATGCGGATTCCAGCAGTTCGCCTCTTTTGCGTGATTGTTGCGAATCTTCCCCCGCCAGTTCCAAGAAGTACAATTTCAATTTTGCTCATAGTAACCTCATACTCTTTTAAACAATTTTTGTTTTACGTCTACTCTATATTTTGAATAACCAAAACTTTTATCGCTTAGAAATCAACATTCTTTAGGGCTTGTCTATGCTTGACTTCGTGCTTGCCGCTGCCGCTTTGATTTCTGGGCTTGCACTTTTAATTTTCGCAAGTGACAAGGCAGTTGAACACTCCATAAACGTAGCCTCAATACTGAAGGTTTCGCCGCTCATGATTGGACTTTTAATAGTTTCGCTAGGAACAGACCTCCCAGAAATTGCAAACTCAATGTTCTCATCTTTTAGAGGACATGGCGACATAAACGTCGGCGACTCTTTTGGTTCTGTCCTCGCCCAAATCTCACTAATGCTTGGACTTTACGCAATTTTCGCAAGAGAGTCCTTCAAAGTTAGAAGAGAAGAAATAACCGTTATAGGCGCATGTGAAATCCTAGCGCTTATAGCCTCAATCGCAATGGTTGAGAAAGGATACATTTCATGGATGAACGCCGTTTTCTTGGTGACAAGTTGGCCGCTTCTAATGCTGATTGTTAGGAGAACCATTAAACAAGAGTCGCCGCCAGTAGCTAACAAGAGTAGAAGATTATTTTACCATTTACTAATTGTTGTTTTGGGTTACGCTGGTGTCGCAGTAGGCTCTTACGTAGTTGTGGAATCTGTTATAGCGCTTTCTTCGGAGCTGAAAATTCACGAATACATAATCAGCTTCTTTTTAGTAGCTATTGGAACGTCACTTCCAGAATTGGCAGTCGACTTAACAGCTGTGCGAAAGAAACAGTACGAAATTGCTATAGGCGACGCCATAGGAAGCTGTATAGTTGACGCTGGCTTCTCCATTGGAATAGGCCCACTACTCTTCGCGCCAGTAAACGTGTCTGGGAAAATCGCTGAAACCACTGGGCTTTACGCATTGCTTGTTTCTGCAATTGTTTTGGCTACGCTTGCTTTTAGGGAAAAAGTTGACAGAAAAGCTGGAATTCTATTCATTGCTTTGTACGTGTTCTCATATGTAACATTGTATTTGAGTTAAGAACCCATTAAACTTATTTGCTACAGATGTGCCTATCAGAAGAATGCGTAAAAGGAGCAACTCACGTTGTTCGAGGACTTGCTGTTAAACGTCTTAATTCTCATCGTTTCACTGGTGATTTTAAACGAATCAAGCGATTTGACGATTAAAAATTCCGTTAGGGTTGCCGACATAACTGGTATGGGCAAAACAACCGTTGGCTTCATACTTGTCGCTTTTTCCACATCACTTCCAGAACTTTTCGTTTCGATTTTCGCCGCACTTGGACAAGAATCCATTGGTGTAGCAATAGGCAACGTTTTAGGCTCAAACATAGTTAACATATGCCTAATCCTCGGCATCTGCTTCTTACTGGCAGTGATAACATGTCCAAACTACACGTGCTTCTACCCAAACATGGCGAAAGAGGAAATTGGAAGCTTATACTTTGGCATTTTCGTAGCTTCAGTTGTCCCGCTTATTTTGCTTTACCTCGGATACGCAAGCAGATTCATAGGCGTAGTCCTCCTCGCAATCTTCATCTTCTACGTCTACCAGCTTTCCAAAATAAGAAAGACGAAGGAGGAAGGCGCATTAGGAGAGGAAAGACGCAAACTACGCCTATACGTGTTTTTAACTCTTTTGGGGGTTGCTGGAGTAATAATAAGCTCAAACTTCATAGTTTCATCAGCAAAAACCATCGCTGACAGCGTGGGCATACCACCAGTGGTCATAGGCTCAACAATAGTGGCTTTTGGCACAAGCCTACCAGAACTTGCCACATCAATAGACGCGACAAAAAAGGGACACTTGGACTTGGCCCTAGGCAACATCGTTGGCAGCTGCTTCATAAACATAACATGCATTTTAGGCGTAAGCCTAGTAACATCAAACTTCGCCGTGAACATGGCGGCTTTCTCAAAACTGGCAATGTTCTCGCTCATAGTAAACCTTTTCCTATGGTATTTCCTATCAAGCGAGAAAGTGAGTTGGCGAGAAAGCGCCGTTCTACTATTCATGTACTTCGTTTTCCTGATAGTAAGCTTCGGAGGCTACGAAGCATAAAGGCATAAAAATAAAAACCTTTAAAACCAAATTTTAACATTTTCAAAATGTGTTCGACTGCATTTTAGTACATTATGGCGAACTTGCTCTGAAAGGTTTGAATAGGCCATACTTTGAAAGAAAACTAATCGAAAACATGGGTAAGGCGCTGGATGGACAGGAGTATGGCAAGATAAGAAAGCTCCAAGGAAGAATCCTAATAGAACTAAATGAAAAATCAAACCCTAACGCAATTGAAGAAGCCCTAAAAAGAGTATTCGGCATCGCATGGTTCGCATTCTATCACACAACAGAAGCCGATAAAGAGAAAATAAAAGCATGCATAAAAGAAAAAATTAAGCTTGCAGATGGCGAAAAAGTAAAGGTCTCAACCACAAGAGTAGACAAAACATTGCCCTTCACCTCTATGGACTTGAACCGAGAACTCGGCGAATACCTTGTCAAAAACTTTAAAGCCAAAATTTCCATGAAAGAGCCAGAAAAAGAAATTCTAATAGAACTCGTTGACGGGAAAGCATACATCACCGATAAGAAAATAAAAGGATTATATGGCCTTCCAGTCGGCGTTTCTGGAAAGGTTCTGCACCTTTTATCTGGGGGCATAGACTCGCCAGTTGCAGCTTGGCTCCTAATGAAGCGCGGATGTGCAGTTGACTTCCTTCATTTCCACGCCTTCGAAAAGTTTGACGAAAAAAGAAACGCGAAAATCCTCGATTTGGCACGAGTTCTAAAAAAGTACTGTTTTAGGGCAAAAGTGTTTTTTGCGCCGTTCTATCCATTCGAAGCCGAAGTGGTGGAAGCGCCAATGCGATACCGTCTAATACTCTTTAGGCGGTTCATGGTGCGAGTCGCAGAAAAAATTGCTAAGGAACATGGCATAAGTGCCCTGGGAAGCGGCGAAAACTTGGCACAAGTTTCTTCACAAACATTAGAGAACATAGCTGTAATAAACAGCGCAACGTCAATGCCCATTCTCAGACCATTACTGACTTATGAGAAGAATGAGACTGTTAATCTAGCCAAGCAGATTGGAACATTCGAGGTGTCAGTAAAGCCATACAAGGACTGCTGCTCGCTGTTCATCGCCAAACATCCAGCCACAAAAGCTAAACTGGAAGTTGTAGAGGCAATCGAGTCCAAGCTAAATCTCGAAGAAGCCATCAAAGAAAGCATCGAAAAAACGGATATCGTGGAAGTTTGATTATGTCCTCAGCAGAAATTGCAGTTCAAGTGTTCCGCACACTGGAAAACAAAGACTTCAGAGTATTACACGTAATAGAAGCAGCAATGGCTAAACACGAGTTTGTTCCAAAAGAGCTAATCGCAAAATACACAAAATTCACACTTGAAGAAACAACCTTCAGACTAAATCGCCTACACAAAATGCATCTAATACGTCAAATGCGCGGACCATACGTTGGCTACACTCTAAATTACGCGGGATACGACTGTCTAGCAATAAACGCCCTCGTAAAAGCCGGAGTTCTAGAATCTTTTGGAAAACCACTCGGTGTTGGAAAGGAATCAGACGTTTATGACGCATTAAACCCAAAAGGCGAACGCATCGCCGTAAAATTTCATAGACTTGGAAGAATAAGTTTTAGGCAGATACGAAGAAAGAGGGATTACGCAGCAAAGGCAGAACATGCCAACTGGCTTCTTCAATCGAGACTTGCAGCTGAAAAAGAGTTTCAAGCGTTAAGGCTCGTCTTTCCAAAAAAGGTTGCAGTTCCAGAACCCATAAGCCAAAACCGCCATGCGCTGGTTATGGGAATGATAGAAGGCGCAGAACTCGCAGAATGGCGAAAAATCCCAAATCCGAAAAAGGTTTTGAAGGAAATATTATTTAACATTCGAAAGGCCTACTTGAGGGCAGGCGTAATCCACGCAGACCTAAGCGAATACAATGTTATCTTAAAACCAGACATGCACATACTAATAATCGACTGGCCCCAATACGTTACGTCTTGTCATCCAAACGCCCAGCAACTTCTAACAAGGGATGTCAAAAACATTCTGGACTATTTTAAGAGAAAGCATGGCTTAAGTTTTAAACTCAAGGATGCTTTGGATTACGTTTGCGGAGTTGGAAAGTTAAAGGCTCTTCAACGAATCTAAAACTATGTAAAGTATGTTGTTTCCGCGCAGCAGAACATTCCCATAGTTCGTAACTAACTGTTCATCCTTGCATTCCGTTGCGCCTTCAAGAAGAATATTCATGTGCCCGTCACACTTAATCATTTTACCTTTATATTCGCATCCATTCTTTAGAACAACGGAAATGTTTGCGTTTAACTGCTTGACAAGAACGTTTAGCGGTTTCTTGCTAGGTTCCATGCGAACACCAGAGTTTACTCCAATTACTGTTATCCACAACCTCATCAAATATAAAAGTTTTAT
>Ga0315298_1000856_pt1 | contig 58263 bp, 56 predicted proteins | sample WHS_1_MG_FD_203077 | JGI IMG/M metagenome (GOLD analysis project Ga0315298, IMG submission 203077) | Extremophilic microbial mat communities from Washburn Hot Springs, YNP, Wyoming, USA - WHS_1_MG | ecosystem: Environmental > Aquatic > Thermal springs > Hot (42-90C) | place: USA: Wyoming... | reverse complement strand
CACGTCTTCTACTGCTCTGCGGTCTTCGTCTGAAAACTCGTAGCTCTGCCTTCTGATGTATTCTGAAAGTTCTGATTTTAGTTGGCCGAAGTTTTTCTCTTCAACATCAATTATGGCTCTAACAATTTCTTGGCCCTCACCAACCACAGCGTTCTTCACCATTTTAAGCAACAAAACAAAATGTGGAATACAGAAGCCTTTAGAGTTCTTAAAAAGTTTGAGGAACTCTTCATTACGCGAACAAAGTAGCTCCACGATTTTTCTGTTATAGATTTCCATTAGATTGGCTACGTGAGTGCATGCTGGGCATTCTATTTTTTGGCGGAAAGCTTCTTTTCGTTGTTTTCTTTGTTTTTGTAAATCTTGAACAGTTTTTTCTATGATGCTTTGGGCGATTAGGGCTATCCCGTGGCCGTCAGAGCTTTCTGGTCTTGTTGCAATTGCTAGCATCCTGTAGAAGTGGTGATTGCAGAATCCTCCGCCCTCAACGAGTCTTTCTCTTGCTTTAGCATCCATAACAAGCTCCGAAAGATAGGCGTCAATGTATTTTCTCTCGATCTCGTCTTCTAATGCACATAGAAAACACTCTGCACCGCTTCTAATCATTCTTTCGATGCGGAAATATGTTACATCAACACTCATACAGATCACCATTGTTCACTAATCTTTTGTAATATGCTTACAGCGTAGAACGTGTCCTCAAAGGTGGATATGCCGAGGTCCGACCTTGCGAATCCCCCGTTCGAATTTTGGCATTTTAGAACAAATTCAGCCGTTTGTTTTGGATACCGTAAGCGTTCACCGAGCAGGTTAAGCGCTGATGTCCCATAGTATATATGTTCCATGTATGGTGTTGCGCCGATGGGCACAACTGTGAAGCCACCGTATGACTTCTCGCAGGCACGCACATATCCAAGCGTGTCCCTAAGTGACTCAAGAGGATAACCTAAACTAAACAGCGAAGCCACAGCATGATAAGTTGAATTCAAATTTGAATGTCCATGCGCTCCGAAACCGCCATCCCCATTCTTGAAGCCCAGCAGCCAGCCTACAATCCTCTTGCGGTTAACCTCCACGACAGCCGAGCATGCAAGCTCAACCGCCATAAATATGGGAAGAAATTCTGAGGCAACTTCGGGGTAAACATCAACAGTTCCGAACTCGCCATTAACAACTGGCAAGGAAAAGATAAACTCTCTCAAAAGTTTCTTCTCTGGCTCTTTGCCGCAAAGTTTGAGGGCTTTAGCCACATAATAATGCGAGTAAAGGCTGTCCGGAACAAAACTCTGAAGCCACTCAACAGTCTTTTCAACTTTGGGGAAAGAAACACCTAGTGAGTCTAGGATTGCCAAGCCATAATAAGTGTCTTGCGCATTTGATTCGATGCCTTGACAGAAAGTGTAACCGCCATCCTCATTCTGCCTATTAACAACATAATCAATAACCCGCCTAACCCACAAGTCCACGGACTGCCTATCCGCCAAAAGCGTTAACCGCCCCGCCTCCCGCAACCCAATACCTACCTACATGCCATTCAACAATGGGTAGAAGCTATCAGCCCCCGCGCAAAAGAAGCGAGGGCGGTTAAAGGCGAGCTTCATCGCCTTAATGCATAAGGTCAATAAGCACTTATAAAAACATTTCCCGACAAAACTTTTGAACTTTCACATTCCCTTTTCATACCCGAACACTAACTTTTTAGCCTTCTTCCTTTCATGTCTCTTAAAAGAACTAAATAATTTGAGCTTGTAGATGGTATGAGCCAGAATGGAGTGAACGAACATCAGAGTATAATTATGTAAAATAATTGTTTTAGAGGGTTTTCGAGCGTCTATGATGAGTTTGAGTGTTTGGCTGTAACGTTTTCTGTGCTGGGTTTGGCTTTTAATTTTTAGGATGTGGTTTAAAGTTTAGTTGGAATTATTAGGTAGTCTTTAAGATTTGTCATATGTAATTGTTTTGCGTAAAGCTTTTTAGAATCTGTTTTCGCAATATATACTAAACAAAGTTTATGGAGGACAAAGAAAATGTCAAAAAATACGCTTCTAACTACTGCAGCAATAGCCCTTATCATGGCGTCTATCACGCTTGAATTTTACAATGTTCCCCTTTCAAGCGCGCTTGCACCCGCCGAGAATGCCAATCCAAGAATCATTTATTGGCCTGCACCTGAGATGTGGCAAACGATGGATGGGCAGATAGTGTTTAAATTTGGAGGCATTTATGCAAATAGTTTCTCGTGGTCTTCTTCTGGAGAACTGCTATTGATAGCTGCTTCTGATCGTTTTGTGGTGATCAACGCAAGCACTATGTCGCCAATTCACGAGTTTGCAAATCCGATGGGATATGCCAGCCAAAACGCGTTTAATAGTTTTGTTATTTCGTCGGGCTATTCAAAAATATTCTACGTTAATACCTCCGGGTATACAGCTCCTTCTTCAACAATATATTCAATGAATTTGGATGGTTCTAATCCAACCTTTATAACCTACGTTAATAGCAGTTCAACAAGTGTTCCTACATTCATTGACCTGTCAAATGATGGCACATTTTTGGTTTACACAGAATTCGCTCAGAACTATTCCTCATATCCCTATAGATATTTCAGTCGCATCTGGAAAATCAACCTAGACACAGGTGAGAAATCATTAGTTCTGGAGCTTGAAGGATCGGACAACCAGATTTTCAGCGTTAGGTTTTCTCCTTCAAACGATAAAATAGCCTTCACAACATATAACGGTATTTGGACCATAAACCCTGATGGAACCGAACTAACCATGGTTACTGGCGTGTCAGAAGGTGGTATTGCAGCATACTTAGATTGGGTGCCCAACGGAACAATGCTAACATACACGGAAGTTAATTACACGGAGAGGTGGGATTATTGTCCATACATACGCGAAGAATGTTGGCATAACAGCACCGTTACAGCCGTAAACGTTGATGGAGGCAATAAGCATACAATTTATCAAGGAGTTTACTGTTGGACGTGGTCGCCCCTTGACGCCTCAATAGCTGCCTTTATTAAACCGACGCGCAACGTTCCATACCTTATAAACTTAAGCCTTCCAATAACACCAAACCCGGACAGTGACGGAGATGGCTTAACTGACAGTGATGAAATTTTCTCGGGATTCCTTAATCCGTTAGACCCTACAGACATCTACAAAGACTATGACAACGACGGCTTAACCAATCTAGAAGAATACGAGTTTAATTTAGAAAGATCTGGTTCTGCATCTTACCCGTTGTATCCGCTGAATCCTGACAGTGACGGAGACGGACTTAGCGATGGTGTTGAAATTAAAGTCTTTAGAACCGATCCAGCAAAGACGGATACCGATGGCGATGGCATTAGTGATGGTCTTGAGGCTGCAGCCACTGGCTTGAGCGCTTTTGTTTCCGTTCTTCCTGAAGGTTGGATTCGCATGACACTTCAGTGGTCGAATAAGACTATGTATGTTTCGACGAACTCCTCTGTTCTCGGCGTGGTTTTCAACTCTACTAGCATGGCTTTGAGTGTTTCTGTTGGCGGTCCAGACGGCACAACGGGCATAGCCAACATAACCATACCAATAGAAATGATAAGCTCGCTTTCAGCCGTCCAAGTCACATTAGACAACCAACCCATAGACTTCCAAATAACGCAGGTAGGCAGCAACGCCCAAATCTACGTGGAATACCACCACAGCTATCACGAATTGACAGCGCATCTGAGCGGCGGCGGTGGCGGCATCGGCGGCGTGGACTTGACGGGCATATTGGGCTATTGGTGGCTCATACTGTCAGTCGCCATTGTAGCAGTTGCAGCAGTAATAGCGGCAATAATTGTGAAACGGGGATAATGGAGGACAGCATTATGGTCAAAGCGACTGCTATGGGAGCAACTATAATGATGCTTTTGCTCGGTATAGGTTTAGCTTATGCTGAAGCTCAAGTTGGCGTTAAAGCTGGCGACTGGGTAAAATGCGAGTATGCGTCTGGCGGAAACCCGCCAGGCGGCGCGCCTCAATGGGTTAAAGTGGAATGTCTATCGGTTACGGGGACAACTGCAATATTACGTGTGACAACTCACTTCAGCAGCGGAGCAGAACAAACTGAAATTATGACGTGGGACGTTGCCAGCGGCACTGGAAACCTCACTTTCCAAGCGCTTATACCAGCAAACTCGAAGACCGGAGACACTGTTCAATTAATTGAGGGAGGCAACGTGACTATTGCTGGCGAAAGAACAGGAACCTACGCGGAAGCAAGCAGAACCGTGGTTTATGCAAGTTTAACACAAGGGGAAATGCAGTTAAGCTATTGCTGGGATAAAGAGACAGGGGTTCTCGTGGAAATAACTTTAACCCAAGGCTCCACATCCGCAACTTATAAAGCGACCAGCACAAACATCTGGCAAACATCATCGTCAAACCCGCTAACATTGCCAAGCCTACCAATAGAAATGCTCTCCATCAGCGTCTCGGTGGCAGCGGCAATAGCCATAGTAGCAACAGCAGCAATCTACACCAAACATAAAAGAAGCTAAAACTCCAAAAACCCTATCTCTTTTTTTAACACTCCCGTATTAGAAAGAACACAACGTTCCTAAAGAATCGTTTACGAAAAAGACTTCCATTACATTGCTACTATCTCTATTTTGTCGCATGAACCTCCTAATGCAACGTCGTAACGAAGTTTATTGCCTTTCAGTGTTTTGTTTCGCATAACGCTTTAAATCGCCATTAGGCTTTATTGTGTTGTAGGAGAATAGACAGGCGCATCCAAGTGAAGATTGGAGATTTGCCAGTTCCAGAATCCGTTAAAGAAGTGCTTATCAGATCTGGAATTGTTGAACTTTATCCTCCGCAGGAGGAAGCCGTAAAAGCTGGAGCCCTCGTAGGGCGAAATCTTGTTTTAGCTAGTCCAACGGCTTCTGGCAAGACTCTAGTTGCTGAGTTATGCGCCCTTAAACATGTTTTAGAGGGAGATGGAAAAGTTCTTTACATGACGCCTTTGAGGGCTCTAGCCAGCGAAAAATATGAAGAGTTCAGGAAGTATTCGGCTATAACAAAGAAGGACGGCAAAAGGGTAAGCGTTGGCATATCCACAGGTGATTATGACAGCTCTGACCCATGGCTGGAACGTTACGACATCATTGTTGCAACAAACGAAAAGGTAGACTCGCTCCTTAGGCACAGAGCCAAGTGGATGGATGAAATCTCACTTGTAATAGCCGACGAAGTGCACTTGTTAAATGAGGCCGAGCGGGGACCAACCCTCGAAGTTGTTTTGGCGAGGCTTATGCAGACAAATCCAGACATCCAAATTTTGGCTTTAAGTGCAACCATAAACAACGTTGAAGAAATCGGAGGCTGGCTCAAAGCAGACTATATAACAACAGAATGGCGCCCAATACTCCTAAAAGAAGGAATACTGCTCCACAACGAAATTCAGTATAAAGATGGAGATGCCAGAAAAATAGAGGGCGAAACAAAAAACCCAGCAATAAATCTAGCTCTAAACACAGTGAAAACTGGCGGGCAATCACTAATATTCGCTTCCACAAGGAAAAACGCAGTAACACTAGCGCGGAAAGCGGCTCCAATAATCGGAGAAATCCTATCCAAACCAATAAAACGAGCCTTAGAACGGGAAGTAGAACGAATTTTGGCAGCTGGCGAAAAGACAAGAATAAGCGAGTTACTGGCTGAACTCGTCAAAAATGGGGTGGCATTCCACCATGCGGGTTTGAGCGGCGGACACAGAAAGCTAATAGAAGACTCGTTTAGGCAAGGGAAAATTAAGGTTTTAACCGCCACGCCCACGCTGGCTTTCGGTGTCAATCTGCCAGCAAGAACCGTAATAATACACGATTATAGAAGGTATGAACCGGGCTACGGCTATTACCCAATAAGTGTTTTAGAGTATAAGCAGATGGCTGGAAGGGCTGGAAGACCGAAATACGACAAAGTCGGCGAGGCTATTCTCATCGGCAAGACAGCTGACGAAGCAGACTACTTGATGGAAAGCTATATCCTCGCAAATCCGGAGCGGATTTGGTCAAGGCTTGCCGTCGAAAGAATATTGAGGTCTCATGTGCTGGCGACAATAGCGGCGGACTACGCCCACACTGAAGGGGGCATATACGACTTTTTTGGCAAAACCTTCTACGCCTATCAGTATGACATAGCCGCCATCAAGGGACTCATAGCAAAAATCCTCAAGTATCTATACGAAGAGGAAATGATAGACGTAAGCGGAGAAAGCATTTACGCCACGCGATTCGGCAAAAGAGTAAGCGAGCTTTACATAGACCCAGTTTCCGCCGTCATAATCCGTGATGCTTTAAGGCAAAAACCCACGCAACTAACAGACTTAAGCCTACTACACATGATTGCCCACACGCCTGACATGAGCCCAATACTGCGACCGTCCGCAAGAGAAACCGATGAAATAGCGCTTTTTATAGAAGAGCACAAAGAAGAATTCCTAGTGGATTTGCCAAACGAGTGGGAAGACCGCATAGCCTATGAGCAGTTTCTTGGCGAAGTGAAAACTGCAATGACCTTAGAGGCGTGGATAGAGGAAAAAAGCGAAGACGAAATAATCGAAAGGTTCAGAACACAGCCTGGAGACCTATACAGGGCTATTGAAAACGCCAAGTGGTTGCTTTACGCGACCCACGAATTGGCTGTGCTTTTCGAAAATAAGCAAATCCTAGCGCCAACCCTTGAACTTATGGAGAGAGTTGAGAAGGGCGTAAAAAAAGAACTTTTGCCAATCGTTAGGCTCGAAGGAATAGGCAGAGTGCGCGGACGCATACTATACAACGCTGGATTCAAAACAATAGAAGACATAAAACATGCACAGTTGGAGGAGCTAATGAACCTGCCTCTCATAGGGCCAAAGCTGGCAAAGAAAATTAAGGAGCAAGTTGGCGGCTTTATAAGAAAGGAAAATTGGGAAAGGCTTGAGAAAGAGGATGTATGGAAGCAGAAGGCAATAACAGAATACTAAGCAGTTTGCAAATCCTTTCTTCCCTTAGAAAAGTTTTTCATATACTCCTTGAAACCTCCAGTTCTCTTAAGGTACAAGCCATATCTTACTAGTGCATTCATAGCCCTAGCCGCGTCCTCCGGCGATGGATATGCTGGAATGCCTAATTTGTCGAATCTAAAGCGCGTGTACAATGCCATTTCCGTCTCTCCGATGTCACATGCAACAATTGGTTTGTTGTATTTGCTTGCGACTTTTGCAACTCTGTCCACATAATCCTCCTGCAACGCGGGCACATGGTGCAGCCCAAGCAATATTATTCCATCAATTTCTGGATCTTGGAAAAGCACCTCTGCCACAAGCTCAAACATTTCAGATGTGGCGGAACCAGTGATGTCTACGGGGTTAACATTGGTTGCGAACCTCGGAAGTTTTTCTTCCTTCTTCAACTGCTCAAACTTCTGAATAGTCTCTTGGGAAAAGCTTTTAACCTTCAGTCCTCTCAATTCACATTCATCAACAGTCATTATGCCTGGCCCACCTGCATCCGTAATTACCCCAATGTTTTTACCTGAGGCTGGCGGTTGCATGGCTAACGCTTTTCCCATGTCGAAGAATTCCTCCATGTCCCTTGCCCTTATCACTCCGGCTTGTGCAAAGGCCGCATCGTAAATCATATCGGAGCCCGCTATGGCGCCTGTATGTGAAGCCGCGGCTCTAGCCCCAGCGGGTGTTCTGCCAGCCTTAAGGGCTACAACTGGTTTTTTCTTTGTCACCTTCTTCGCTATTTCAAGAAACTTTCTTCCGGACTTTATGTCCTCAACGTATAACAATATGGCTTTGGTGTCGTCGTCATAGAGCAGATAATGCAGCATCTCCGATTCGTCTACGTCACTTTTATTTCCGAAGCTTGCGAATTTACTTATCCCTATTTGACGCCCAGCTAAATAGTCAAGCGCTGCAACCCCGAAAGCCCCGCTCTGTGTGACTACCGCAATGCCTCCATGCATGGGTCGCGGAGTTGCAACAACCTCATCGCCTGTTGTCAGAATTTTAGTTTCAGGGAGAAAGAGCATGTCAACACCTGTTCGCGAGTCGTAAACTCCTAGGCAGTTTGGACCCAGAACCCGTATTCCAGCTTTTTTGGCTATTTCCACAACTTGGTTTTCAAGTTTATGATTCCCAATTTCGCTGAACCCAGAACTTATTATGGTGACTGCTTTAACCCTTTTTGACGCTGCATCCTCCATTATTTTTGGGACAATGTTTGCGGGAACCACAACCACAACCAAATCTAATTCTCCAGGAATTTTAGTTAGAGAGGGGTAGCATTGGAAGCCCAAAATTGAGTTTTCATGTGGATTAACTGGGTAAATTTCTCCCTTAAAAATTCCTCTACGTACGTTTTCAACAAAATTTTTAAAAATTACGTGCCCCGCCTTACTACTCTTTTTTGTGGCTCCAACAACAGCCACTGAAGTGGGATTGAAAAACGCGTCTAATTGTTTGGTTTCAAACTCCATTGCACGTCACCTTTTGCTTCTAATAATAACTATAGGTTTATGCTTTACTGTCTCAAGCATCTCCCAAGTTACATCAGCTAATTTTACTTTAAACTTTTCAGCCATATCCCACACGGTTCTTCCAGCCCCGTGACCTCTTGTGCGACTCGCGATTTCAGCTATTTCCAAAGCGTTTTCCGCATCGAGTTTACAGCCAGCCACAGCTATAGGTGTTGCTCTCCGCCTAAGTTTAAACATCCTACCGACAACATAGGCAAAAAAACCGCCGAAGGAGTAAATGCCATAAAGTGGTTTGGGACGTGGCGTAAAATGGAAGTTTCTAAAAGAGTAAGTTTTGTCCGTGTCTGTAATCATAACGCAAGCATTTCTATGCAGTTTCAGAATAATTTGGTTACGTATTTTTTGGGCTATTTCGTCAGCATTGTTTAGGGGTAAACTAACATAGGAATAGGCTAAATTGCTTCCATCAATACCCCCTTCAGAACCGAACATTAAAGCTTGCAGAAAACCCGCATATTTAATGGCAACTTGTTTATGGCGGTAACCTTCATCCAGCGGGTATTTACGTAAATTAAGAAGAAGTTTAGGTTTTAGATGACATAGAGGACCAAGAAAGTACCCCCAACATACGCGCATCCAAAATCTGCAAATCAGCTTTGCGCTTAAACCAGGTTTGGCGGAGTTCTCATCTACAATATTGCCCATGGCAGTTGAAATCGCCTTTTCAGAAACAACTACAAAATCTCCATCAACCACCTTACCCCTAATTCCCTCAACAATTTCTTCGATAAAGTCCGTTTTCGGTCTCCAATAACGTGTAGCAACAGCTAACGCCTTATAATTTGACATTTTAACCCTTTAAAGTGCGCAAAGAAGCTCATAAATTTTGAAATATCTTTTTTATCTCTTCCACATTACATTCAGGCGGTTTCATTTTTCCTTCAGGACAATAGCCCAGCTTCACACAAGAGGGCCCTGCGTTTTCAAAAAGGACAGGGGCGACTTTCTTGACTTGTTTCAGCATTTCCATTGCAACTTCTCGTATCTCCCATTGTGAGCGCGTGCAGCAGCGGAGGTTGAAGAAGTGGTTCAGTTCGCGGGCGTTCATTGTCACGATTATGTTGGTTTTTGCAGCGTTTGGAAGGATAAACCTTGCATCTTCCTTTGGAACTCCAAGTTGCAAAAGCCTTCGATAAGCTTCTGAAATTTTTTCCAAAGTCTCCTCAAAGACCTTTTTTGCCTCTGCATTCTCAGCGATACTTTCAGGCGTTACATACTTTTCCAAAGTGTCATAAGTAACATATCGTTGGCTTTGCTGCGTATATGATGCAATACGGTGTCTGACAAGTTGGTGAGTCATAGCTCTGGAAACACCTTCAAGGCTGAACGTGAAAGACGCATGCTCAATAACTGACATGTGCCCGTAACCAGTAACCCGTCTAATTATTTGCCTCGCCCTTTCAAGACTCATTTTTTCAAAGGTTTCAGAAGGACTTCCACTCTTTGACGATGTCACCGCTGCTGCTCCACACAGAAGTTCCGGGTCTGCCGTGTAACGTAAAAGCTTAACCTTCATCTGCTTAGCCTCACCTCACCTTTAGAAATAAAGTCATAAATTTGCTTTGCGTAAAGGATTTTGGGAAATGGGTAAGATGTCGAGATTGAAAACAGCCACAGCATACATAAAACAGCTGTGTTTAAGCCCAGATATGCAAAAGCATCGGTTAGGGCTTAAACTAGAAGCAGAATATGCCACATGGGTGAGAACCCTTAATCTTCAAGATTTCGTAACTTTCAACGAAACGATAGAAAAAAACAAAATGCAAATTGGAGCTGCACAGTTCTTTGGAAAATTTCGCGCCTACTCTTTTGAAGAGTACGTTTACCGTCTCCTACAATCAAAAGTTCATGTCCCAAAAAATCTGCAGTTGTTTTGGAGCGAAAAATGCCTCGTCTGGCGAAAGGATGGGAAGGAGTATGCGATGGAATTTGACGTTTCCATAGGCGGAAGGAGAGGCTGTTTCGTTGAGCCAAAAATTGTCTTTGACGCTAAGATAGAGCTTGACTCCGCCCGCTTGAAAACTGCCATAGCTTCTTTTGCGATTTTAAAAGAGTGGACCAAGAAGGCAAAATGCGTTTTAGTTTACGTCTTCAAAGAGTTAGACCCAGCGCTTTTAGAGTTGGCTACACGGTGGGCTGACGGCGTCTTCCAGCTTAGCCTCGAAAACGATGAAACATCAGCACTTCTCAAGTTTGTTTCAGGATGTCTAGAATAGGAAAAATCTGTTAGATATGGGCATATATGCGGCCGCTTGTGTAATTGCCGCTCTGCATCTCCTTCTCTATTTCACGCAACAACACTATACGCTTAAATGTTGGCGGGTGAGTTGCGAACCATGTGTTAATCTTCGCCCAAGTTGATTTGGCTTCTCTTTCCATAGCAAGCTCCAACTCCCTTTCATCCAACACGCCATCCTTATCTAAGTCATAGTCTTGTTTCTTCTCCATTATCTGCTGAATCTCTTGTTTAGCCATAGCGGGGTCTCCAATATAGAACGCTCTTGCCCCTGATGGCGGTTTCGGCGAAAGCGACAGTCCATACGTGATTTTTGCTAGTGCACCTTGCAAGCTTCTGGGTGAGCCAGTAACGTATGCGGAATAAGCATCTGCATAATGCTCCCGTAACCGGCTAAGGTACATCATACAGAGAAGCGAGACTATGTAAACTATGTAGGAGATAACCCCAATAACCAAAAATGCTGCCTTAATGCTTCCCTCTTCCTTCCGCGAGCCCCCAGACCATCTTGCAGCTTCCCATGTTCCCCGCGCAGTCAAATACGCCAGTAAAGGTAGGGCTGAAAGCACCGTCATAACGATATAATCCTTATGTTTGATGTGCCCCAATTCATGCCCAATAACACCTTTAACCTCATCTTTATTCAAGTTCCTCAAAAGCCCCTCATGCACAGCTAAGGTGGCGCTGCTGGCGGTTCTACCAAAAACAAAGGCGTTCGGAGTGTTATCTGGCACTATAGCCAGTTTAGGTATCGGCAACGGGCTCTTGCCAGCCAGTTCTTTAACTGTGGATTCGAGCCACGGGTTTTCTCCAAATTCCAAATAACGTAACCTTGTCGAAGCCCTAACAACTGCCGGACCTATAAGATACTGAAGAAGTATGAAGAACATTGTTAGGATTATGGAGTAGAAAATGTTGAGGCCTATAATGAGCATTATCGCTGATAGAAACATGGCGAATATGAAGGCTGTTAGAAAAATCGCCGTTGACATTGCAAGCTTCAGTTCTGCTAATCTAGCCAACGGTTTCCCAACAAAGCACATAGAGAAAGAATAAACGAATAAAGTTTCCTATTAGCACAAACCTTTTGAGACTGTCGAAGTAGCGCCGGGGAAGGGATTTGAACCCTTGCGAGCCCGAAGGCCCACTGGCTTACTTGTCTGGCTCCGTTTAAATGTTGATCTCGAGGCCAGCGCGTTAACCACTCCGCCACCCCGGCATAGGGGGGTAGAGGCTAAGGTCGCAGTAGGGATGGGAAAAACCACCGTTTATTTCTTTTTCTCTTAACCTTATCCCACTCATGCAGTATTTTTGCGGCTTCGTTTGCAACTTTTATAGCGTTTTCTTCGCCAGCGCCCTCTTCGAAGTGGTCGTAGCATCGATTGGCGTAAACCGCACAGACGGATCCAGCCCGCAGCCCATACAAACTTGCTAGCGTGAAGAGCGTTGCGGTTTCCATCTCAAAGTTAAGCACACCAGCCTTCTGCAGTGTAGGGAGCAAATCTTCTGTTTGACGAGTTTTTGGTCGATTTTGTCCCGCATAGAAATCGGCTGTTGTGGCTGTTACGCCCACGTGATAATTGGTTATGCCAAGTTTTTCAGCAGCTTCAACCAAAGCCAAAAGAACCTCGGTGTGGGCTACTGCAGGATACTCTGGCATGATATAGCAGTTGCTGGTGCAGTCAAGGCGCACAGCCGCCGAAGATATAACTATGTCACCGCAGTTTATGTCCTCTTGTATTGCACCAGTGCTTCCAACACGAATAAAAGTGTGCACACCCACGCGAGCGGCTTCGTTGACAACAATCGCCATGCAGGCCGGACCAATGCCACTTGACAAAGCCGAAATAGGAACTCCTTTATACGCACCTGTAAAACTGCGGAACTCTCGGCGACAAGAAACTTCCTTTGCAAAATCCCAGAAGCGCGTAATTTTTACAACCCTGTCAGGATCGCCTGGAACAAGCAAGTATTCGGCTAAGTCGCCCTTTGTACAGGCAATATGATACTGCCTTTCCGTGGAGTTTATTCTATGCAAAGGCCACCCCTCGAAACATTTAGTGTTTTCCTACATTTAAAACGAGTGATAAAGGGGATGCAGGAAAAGTTTGGCTAACCCCTTTTTGGTCCAGCCAAATCCGCTATATCTACGCTGTGTTCATAAATTCGCCTCAGAAAGGAGGCCCCTGCTAGAATTTGCGGTACAACATCGATTGACTGCGCTCTGATAACTTTTTCTATGTTAGCGAAGTCTTTCTCCATTTTTCCCCGCATTTCCCGCACACTTTCCGCTGTGGCTATGTCGCCACTAAAGAAAGCTTTAATGGCGGTTTCATGCGCTTCAAAACAAGCCATAGGAAAATCGACAAGCAATTTCCTTATTTCCTCGGGTGGTTTTACGCCCTTCAACGCGATGGTTTTGAACGCTATCCTTACGCATTCATCGCCAATGGCCTCCACTAGGCTTGCTGCTAAACGGTAATCCAAACAATCTATGGGACTTACACCTAGTTTCTCGCTTAAGCTTGGGTTTTGAATTATCGTACGCAAAATACGCACAAGGAGAAAGTAAAGTCTATTACTTTCCTCGTCTCTCGCAATGACATTTTGAGCTAAGTGTCCATCCCCATCAACAAAGGAGTTTGTAACATCACGGTGCATGCTAGCAACAATTGCATAGTTTCTACGTAAAATCTTATCAGGTGGAAAACTCGCCGGTTCAAGCAGACACTGCAGCACAATGCTAGAGTAATCTTCCTCAACAATCTCCAAACCGATTAACCGGTTAGCAACCTTCTTAACGGTGTCACGCACTTCAAGATTTATGCGCTCCTTAGCCTCAACACGGATGATGTCAAAACCAAGAAGATATTTACCTAAAATCTCACGGCTTAAATATGGACTGGGCTTAATGCTAACAACGCGAGGGGCAGGCTCAACGTTGTATTGGGGGTCTATAAGAAGTTTACCATCGCTAGTTTCAATGACTGCTACAACAGAGCCTTTTTGCAAACCGTGGCGGTCCGCCCACTCTCTAGGCAAGCACACAAAGAATGTTCCTGTTGGGGTGCGTTGGACTTTACGCACTTCGTCCATGCAATCACCACGTGAATGTTCGAGGTTAGAATATTAACACCTATAAATAAAAATCTTATATATAAACCTAGATGTGTGTATTGAAATTGAAAAAGAAAGGTATAATTGGTATAGACTTGGCCGGAAAGCCAGAAAATCCTACTGGTTGGGCTTTTCTGCTGGGCAAAAATGTGAAAACAGGAGTTATTTATGCGAATGACGAAATTCTAGAGTTTATAGTCAGAAACAGTCCAGCGTTAGTTGCTATTGACGCCCCTTTTAGCCTACCAAAGGCTGGTCTTTTGAGAAAGGCTGATAAGGAGATGATAAAGAGGGGATATAGAGTTTTCCCGCCAAACCTTCCTTCAATGAGAGCCCTTACGTTGCGGGCAATGAAACTAAACAAGTTAATAGCACAAAGCGGATACAAAACAATAGAGGTGCATCCAACTTCAACGCGAAAAGCCTTAAACATGCCCACAAGCGATTTAGAGGCTATACAAGGAATCTTGAAAAACATGGGGATGAAAGGCGATATAGAAGCCCGTCCTTTAACAGTACACGAAATTGATGCGGTCACTGCGGCATTAACGGGCTACCTCTACACAAAAAATAAAACGGAGTCCGTAGGGGATGTAAAAGAGGGCTGCATAACTGTTCCAAAAAGGTGCGACTGGAAGGCGTTAAAATTTGAGCGTGATGGAAAAACTTCAGAAAGCTGTAGAAACGGCGATTGCCGCAGGGTACCAGCTAGATAAAGGAGCCTTTGAGCTCCTCAAAACTGCTGCTGTAACAGAAGACCCCATAGAAATCGTGAACAAAGCTCTGGCAAGGATGGAAAATCAAAAGGAAAAAGCGTTTTTCATTGACAGAAACTTTTTGGAATCATTAATGAAGGATTTAGAAGAGCCGGAGAGGAAACTGCCTACCCAAAAAGAAATCTCTCAACAGCTTCCTGAACTGCAGATAACTGAGGGGAAAAAGGTTTTCCACCCATATGCAAAGGGTATTGAAGCAAAAATCAGCGTAATCGAAAACCCAAGCACTGAGATAGGTTCGGAGGGAGCCATTGAGGATTATTTGAAGTATTTCTGTGACCGGTTTAAGCGTATAGAAAAGTTGCTGAGACAGAGAATGGACGTTAGAGCTTCTGCCTCAATTATGGATGCCCTAAAATCGCCGGCTAACACAAAGTTAAAAATAATTTGTATGATTACGGATAAGAGAGAATCAAAACAGCGAATAATACTAACAGTTGAGGATTTACAGGCAAGCACTATTGCCCTTGTGCCGCAAAACGCTTCACAAGAACTTTTGGCAAAAGCGCGGTCACTTCTGCTTGACCAAGTGGTCTGCTTAGCCGTTACAAAGGCAAGAAGCGACCTCCTTATAGTTGAAGACATCATTTTGCCAGACATAAGCCAAAGGCAACAACACAAAGCTCCAGTACCAGTTTACGCCGTTTTAACTTCCGACTTGCACATTGGCAGTACGAAATTTCAGAAAAAAATGTTTGACCGTTTCGTGTCGTGGCTTAATGGTAATTATGGAAACGAAAAAATGAGGGAAATAGCAAGCCACGTAAAATACGTGTTGATTGCAGGCGACATCGTTGATGGAATAGGAGTCTATCCAAACCAAATAAAGGAGTTGGCGGTAAAGGATGTTTACAAGCAGTATATGCTCGCGTCCGAGTACATGAAAGACATACCAGACTATATAGAGGTAGTAATGATACCAGGAAACCATGACGCGCCGAGGAAAGCCTTGCCTCAACCAGCAATAGCGAACGATTTTCTCAAAACCCTTCAAGAAACAATGAAAGTCCATTCGTTTGGAAATCCTTGCATGCTCAGCCTCCACGGTGTGGAAATTTTGTTATATCACGGGCGAAGCCTAGACGACGTTCTCTACACAATCCCGAAAGTGGATACTCCAGAGCAAGCCATGAAACTACTACTGCAAAGCCGCCACTTAGCACCAATATACGGTGGAAAGACCATGTTATCTCCCGAAAACAAGGACTTCTTAGTAATTGAACGTGTTCCAGATATTTTCCACGCGGGTCATGTGCACATACTTGGACATACAAACTATCGCGGAACATTAATCGTGAATTCGGGCTGCTGGCAGGAACAGACTGAATACATGAAAAGAATGGGACTCACCCCAACCCCTGGAAGGGTCCCGTTGATTAACTTACAAACTTTGGAACTTGCGGTGGTGTCCTTTGATTAAGAGAGCCCGCGTGCCACCAACCTTGCAACTCGTAACGGTTCTGGAATTCTGCTTTTTATAGATAAAGCTTGTAAAAGTTTTTCAGTCGTTCTAAAATCAAGGGCTATAGTTTCGACATAGATTGGCGTTTCGCCAGCTACAGCGACGCAGTGTGTGGTTCCAAGTTTTTCAAAAATTTGCCAGCGTACTTTCCAGTCTTTAAAGTGTTTCTGGAGCGCTTGCTTGACTGCTTTGTTGTTGGGCTTTTTTCGTGATATAATGATGACTGGTTTCTGGAACTTCTCATAAATGACTGTAGGGTCAATTAGGTTAAACCCGGCGAAGGATACTCCAGCAAGCAGAACTGTCGCAAAGTCCCATCCAGTCAACATTTTAGTTAGTTTTTCCGTTGCGTCTAAACCGTCAACTATTATTCTTGCAACTTTAATATCCTCGATTTCAACGCCTTTAGATAATACTGCCGCTAAAACGGCTTTTTTAGTTATGCCTTTTTGGAAACTGCCGTCTTCAACCCCCACCACGGGCATTTTTCGGAAGGCATTTTGGTTCATATTCAACCAGTCTTTCAAGCCTAGTATCATCCTTGAAAACTTCTCTGATAAGAGTACGTGGTATTTCCAGTCTAATCTTTTTTGTGCGCCCATATCTCCCCATACTTACAACTTTAGCGTTCAGCAACCCCATGGCGTCAAGTTCATTCACTAAAGTTCCTAACCGACGCTGAGTCAATGGTGCAACACCCATTTCGCCACAGAGTTCTGAATAGATTTCGTAAATTTCCCCAGTAACAGAGTTCTTAGCATCTACTTTATTCAAGTGATATACGCTGAAAAGCACTAGTTTGGAATGTAACGTCAGATTTTTGAGGGCTTCCACAACTCTGTTCCGCTCAATGTGTTTTTCGGCTTCCCTAACATGTTCTTCACATACACGGTTTGCTCCGCTCCGTTCAGCAATCTCACCAGCAACCCGCAGTAAATCCAAAGCTCGCCTCGCGTCACCATGCTCCGCAGCAGCCAAAGCCGCACAAATACTTAAAGCACCCTCGGATAATGCGCCTTCATGAAATGCCAATTTCGCTCGTTCAAGAAGAATGTTACGAAGTTCACTTGCGTCATAGGGTCTAAAGACCATTTCCTCCTCACTAAGCGAGCTTAAAACACGGGGATCTAGAAATTCTTTAAAGCGGAGGTCATTTGAAATGCCTATTAGAGAGACTTTGCTATTATGAAGGGTCTCGTTTACTCTTGTTAACTCATAGAGAAGCGCATCTCCCCGAGTTTTCACAAGCGAATCCACTTCATCCAATGCCGCAATTAGCATAGTCTTCCCAGCGTCAAGTCTCTTCCTGAAGCGTTCAAAAACTTCTCCTACAGAAAGACCTGTAAATGGTATATGAAGCCCTATGCTTTGACACAAACTTGCAAATACACGATATTCGGAACCGACCATACGGCAGTTTACATAACAGAATTTAACTGGAGCGTTATACTCTTTTGCAGTTGCCTCTAGATACTCCAGCACATATTTGGTTACTGCCGTCTTTCCTGTGCCCGTCTTTCCATAAATGAAAACGTTAGAGCATCTTGCGCCTTTGAGAACAGGGGCAACCATTTCGCCAAGCAACCTTATCTGTTCCTCTCTATGAGGTAATTTTTCTGGAATGTAATCGTGGCGCAAGACTTCTCTATCCTTGAAAACCTTGGAGTTATTAACAAATCTGCGAAACACGTTGCCTAATACATCGTCGTCCAAGTGAAACACCCTCAATCTCTCCAAAGGCAGCACCTCTTTTTCTTGTGGATAAGATAAGCTATGCTGTATAGAAAACTAAATTTTTGACATTATATTCCTAAAGAGAAAAAATTTGCTCGGAAGAATAAAGAGGGACCCCAGAATTTCCACTGGGAACTCTAAAGGCGCCTTTGACAAGATGCTGTTTTCCTTACTACTAAAAGGAAAAATACTCTGAAAGATAAAACACCAGCTAGCTATAATAATTGTTATTGTTAAAAAAATTAGATAATTGTCTTAAAATATATAACATATGTTTTGCGCAGTATTCTATTTTTTCCAGAGGAAACGACGGGGTGGACTTCTCATTCTGTACTCTAAACATTTCTTCTTTCTCTATTCTTTTCATTTTTCTTGGACATTCCTGAAACAAGCAACCATTAATATTCCTCTTTAACAATAACCATTAAACTTCACAAAAATGTGAAACCATTGTGAAATAAACTCAAGAATGCTTCTTTTTCAACTTTTTTATGCCAATAATTTAACTTTTTATGTCTCTTTACTGTAAAAAAGACACCCCTTCGTTTCTACTGGAAACAAAGGCTGAACCCTGTCCAATTCTCTTTTGAAGTATAGAAAAATTTTGTGAATCCCGTAAACCCAAAAAGGTCACATTTTTCCACCTTTTCGCTTTTTCATAAAGAAATAGCCTTTTTTCACAATTGTTTTTTCACCGTAATAGCTATAACTAGTTAACTGTAAAATTGTGAAACCTAGATGTGATGGTGTACTCTTAGGGATGCCAGCGAGAAAGATGCGCGTTGAACTATTCGATAATGAAGGAAATCGATATACGATAGTTTTTGAAGGGCAGGTTACCAGAGATAAAGCCCTACGTTTACTAGACCTTGTAGAACTACTTGGTGGAATACCAACTAACGGGGGCAATCCGAATGTCATTAACGAAGGCAACAGTGACGTTCCAAAATGCGAAAAAGTTCGCATTTGCGTCCAAAAGAACTTTCCAGTTATCTGGTTCTCTTCAAGGGATGTGCAAGCAGCTTATGAGCAAGAGTTTAAAGAACTTATAAGTTTAAGCACCGTAGCCACATACCTTGCAAGGATGGCCAACAAGGGATACCTCTTAAAGGCTGGGGCCTCCAACAAGTTAAAGTATAAGCTTGCTCCCAATCTTCCACAATTTGTTCCAAAACATAAAATCCCTTAATTAAGCCTGGCATTGACTATGTATTTTTACTTTCTGCCTTCTTCAAAATGTCTTCCATTTCCTTTTTAACACTATATTTATATGGAATCTTTTTGGTGTCCCTCTCTAAATAGCCTTCTTCATAAAGTTTCTTCATCAACCTCGCCGTATGCTCTCTACTAAGCTTAATTCTCTCTTTAATCTCAGGAGCAGTCTTAGGTCCTTCAAGAGCCAACATCCTTAACACCGCCACCTCTGTTTCGGTCAACGGGGCCAAGGCCTTCTCCTTCTTTATTGGGATTACTGCCTCAGACCTGATTTCAGGGGCCTCCGAAAACTGGCGCAGTTGTTCTTCTATAGCCGAAATCTTTGCAACTAAAATTTCATGTGACGCAACAGTATCACGCACTTTCTTATCCACATCCTCAACCTTCGTCAACACTTCTGTTCCAACTTTTGCAATAGGTCCAATTTTGTCTTCTAAAATGCGCATTTTTCCCTCAACCTCCTCAGCCTTGCTTAACGCCCTTTCACTCTTTGAAGAAAGAGCCTCAACTTTAAATGTTAAAGTTTCAAGCTTTTCACCTTCACGCTTAAGTTGCCTATTAAAGCTCAGAACGATATCTTTAACGACCTCTTTCGCTTTGTCATATTCTCTGCAAATTTTGCGAATTTGACGATAGTACTCAAGTGCAGCACTAACTGTTGCGGCAAGAAGAATACCAAGAAAAATTAACAGAAAATCCAGCATACTTTCACCCACGTGATTTCTATGTGATAATGTGTGACTCAAACATGTTACATCACAAATCACAATTTCATTTATTTATGATTTAAAAGTTACGGTTCTCAAGACGCATGACATCACATATCACAAGAGTACTCAAGCATAATAAGTGAATAAAGGTCTCTTTATTCTTTTTTGAGGATATTTTAGAATTTTTCCCGTTTTACGTTTCTTTCACTGCTTTATTTATGTGGTGATGCGTGTTTTTAGTTTTTTCATCCAAAAACTAATGTGACTTGTGACGTCACAAACTTTCCTCAGACGAATTTGCAAGCGTTTTCAGCTGAATTTCAAGCTCTTCCCTGAGAATTTCGATGATTTTAAGTTGTTCAGCCTTGTTAGGCATGTTTTTGAATGCTTCTATATATTCGTGTAGTTTGTTACCTATTTCAAGATAGGGGTCTAAAGTTGTGGTTTCAAAGATTCCCAGATACCCTAAAAGAAGCACAGTGTAGATGGCTTTTATGACGTTTTGCTTTGCTTGTTTTAAAGTCCTATTGAAGGCTCCTCGGCTTATTTTAGCCTTTGTTAGGCGCAATTTGGCTTTTTCATCGTATTTTATCGGTTTACCTGCAATATTCTCGGATAAAATGTCAATCAGTAGCGTTTCCAGCTGTGTTTTTGTTAAGTGACTGTTTTTAGCGAGAATTTTAGCAACAGGGTCATTTAATGAGTTTATTATTAAAGGCTGAACATTTTCTTTAAGCTTCAAGGTCTTCACCATACAGGCATACGTTGTGAATACATTTTTGTATACCAACTATACTTTTAAAACTATCGCAGGTTGGGGTACTCATAATGCCTCTAAATTCCCATAAAAATGGCTAAAAGCCATAAAACCTCATGAAATATGGCGCTTTTTTACTTTAGACAAATAATTACTTAACATTGCCGATTTAATACGTTAATTCCCCTTATTTTTTTATCTAAATAATATGCCTTGAGGTTAACGATGGTTCCACTTTGGACTACGCAGACGTACAGTGAAAGAGAGAGCTCTCATCTAGAAAAAGTAATGCTGCAAAGAGTTGAGGGATCAAAAAGTCTTCTTGGTTATTGTTAGTTGAAATGATGATGCAAAGTGCAAAGACTCATCACTTTGAGATAATACCTCCTATGATTTCTTTGCCGGAGGGAAAGGAAGTTAATCCCTTGTGAATGCTGTGACGTCACTTGTCACGGAAAAGTCACGTGTGATACCGCTTTTTCATGCAAGGTGCTGCCGCAAATGTGATTTTATTGTGATTTGCGTGATGTATTAAAGGCTTTCTGCGTGTTCTTTTAATTCGTCAAAAAGTTCAGGTCGCAGGTCTTTCAAAGTAGGAACGAAAGTTTCGATTGGCTTTATATCCGCGTAGTCGACTTCTCCAATTACAAGGTCTTCCTCATCATACTTTGCGCACGTCACGAGTTTTCCTTGAGGGTCTATAAGCCTGCTTCCTCCCCAAAATTGTAGACCGTTTTCTGTACCTACGAGATTAACATAGGCTAGGAAAGCTGTGTTTTCTATGGCTCTTGCTAATGTAAAAGTTTCGAAAAATGTCTTTCGAACAAATGGTGAAGCTGAAATGCAAACAATTAACTGGGCTCCTTTAAGGCGAGTTAGGCGGCATATTTCTGGAAAGAAGATGTCATAACAGATTATCAACCCTATTCTTCCAATTTCTGTTTCGAAAGTTGCTACTTGATATCCGGGACGGAAATATCTTTTTTCTTCAAAAACACTGTGCGTTGGGAGGTGCATCTTCCGGTATTTTCCAACAAAACCTTCTGGCCCAACAAGAACTGCGGTGTTGTAAACCAAGGCTTGAGTTTTTTCGCTTAATTCTGGCATACCAAAAATTATATGCGCTTTATGTTTCTTCGCAATTTTTTCTATAACCTTTGTCGAAGGTCCCGGTATTGTTTCCGCTAACTCGTAAATTTGGTCTCGAACGACGTAGCCCGTTAGCGAAAGTTCTGGGAAAATTACGAGGCGCGCATCTTGTTCTTTGGCTTTTGCGATGTATTCTTCCATTTTCTTTATGTTTTCTTTTTTGTTTCCTATCTCGCAGCTTATCTGGGCTAGGGCAATCTTAAACTTCCTTATCATGCCTAAATCTTCCACCGAACAACTTACATGAAACCTCGTGGGAGTCTGAAATCCACTCCTATGGTTCTATATCCGAGCTTAACTGTTAATAGCGTTTGCCTTTTGTGTTCTGTGGAAAGCCATCTCCTCTTCACTCTCTCCACAAAATCTTTTTCTATCCCCAGTTGCTGCGCTATTTCTTCTGTTTCCATAAAATGTTCAAGTCCGTAAAGGATGAGGTCAAGCTGTTCATATTTTATGCCCAACTCGTTTTCAGCGAGTTGCCCAGGCCACAAGGTTGGTGATGGCGGTTTTTCTATAATCTCGTTTGGGACGCCTAGGTGTTGGGCGAGTCTTCTGACTTGCGTTTTGAATAGGTCAAGTAGCGGCCAAATGTCTGCTGCTATATCTCCCCATTTTGTGAAGTATCCCATCATAGCTTCTGATTTGTCTGAACTTCCACAAACAAGCATGTTGAGCTTGTTAGCGTAGTAGTAAATGCAAATCATTCGTGTTCTAGCTTTTATGTTGCCTTTACAAAGTTTCTCCGCAGGGTCAAAGACAGGTATAATGTTGTAAAATGCGCGCAAAGCTGTTGTGATATCACATGTGTGTGTTTTAAATCCGAACTTTTTTGCCAAAAGATGTGCGTGTTCGATGTCCACTTCGTTGCGTGTCTCCTCTTCTGGAAGAATAAGCCCTAAAACTTTGTCCCCTCCTATAGCTAAGGCAGAAAGCGCCGCCGCTGTGCTACTGTCCACCCCTCCTGATATGCCGAGCACCAAGCCGTTTGCTCCCGACTTTTCTACGTAATCCTTAATGAAGCGCTTAATTTTCCCTTCAACTTCAAGCCAGTTCATTTCTAGAACTGAAGGAGTTAACTTCAACCTAATCCCAAGTGTTCATAGTATAAGACAAATATTTAAAGACAAATATAAATATTGAAAGGCTATAATTTTAAAAATATAGAAGGCCTTTATATGTGGCGAAAAGCGAGAAAGTTGCAGAAACAGTCAAAAAGCATATGTGAGAGGGTGTTCTCTGGCTTTATGGTTAAAAATGTTTGTTGAGGCTAAGTTCATGGTAGGTCCCATTGAAAAATATTTGCTTGAAAAGATAAAGGCTGAAGGTGCTATCCACATTACGCTTATAGACCCCGAAGAGGTTACACCTTCGCAAGCCTCAACAATAGCAAGCAAAGCGGAAAAAAGTGGGACATCAGCCATAATGGTAGGGGGCTCAACTTTTGTTTCATCTGTCCATTTGGATAAGTTTGTTAAAGCTGTGAAAAAGGTTGTTGAGTTACCCGTAATTCTTTTCCCAAACAACGTTACTGGAATAACCCGCTATGCTGATGCAATATGGTTTATGTCTCTGCTAAACTCTGCTGACCCCTACTTTTTGATGGGAGCCCAAGTGCTAGGAGCCCCACTAATTAAAAGGTACAGTTTAGAACCAATCCCCCTTGGGTACATAATTGTGGGCGACGGTGGCACAGCTGGCATTGTGGGTAAGGCGATTCCTATACCGTATAATAAACCAGAACTCGCGGCAGCTCACGCCTTAGCGGGACAGTATTTAGGTATGCGATTCATTTATTTGGAGGCGGGATCAGGTGCGAAAAAACCTGTTCCCACGGGCATGATCAGCGCCGTTAAACGTTATATCGATGTTCCTCTAGTAGTGGGAGGCGGCATTAGAACTAGAGAACAAGCTTTGGCGGCGGCATCTGCAGGAGCGAACATTATTGTCACAGGCAACATTGTTGAAAATTCAGGAGTTAGGAAAAGTATTTCTGAAATTATCGGCGGCATAAGGCATAACCAACTTTGAGTTGCATCTTTCCTGTGAATTTTACCTTACGATGAAAAACTTAGGTTGGAAGCTTTTTGACTTTTTTGTTAGAAAGCCAAAATAGAGAATGGCGTGGATCAAGTTTAGGAGGTAAAGCTTGAACAGTCCAATGAGTGAAACATATCGCCAATACGTGACTGCGTTAGAAAGCGAGTTCAGACGGTTATACGCTTTAAGTGAGAAAGCGAGAGAAAAAGGATTCGACCCGGCTCTAAAGCCAGAATGCAAAATTGCAATAGATCTAGCAGACCTTGTAGAGGGTCTTGTAGGTCCAAAAGGCGTGGCTGAAAGCATTAGGGAACTGAGCACGAAACTTTCTCGCGAAGAATTAGCCTTTAAAATAGTTGAAGAAATAATTTATGGAAAATTTGGTCACATGGAACCCGAGGAGGCGGCGGAACAAGCGATACGGACTGCCCTTGCAATTTTTACTGAGGGGCTTACTGCAGCACCGATACAAGGAGTGGCGAAAGTTAAAATTAAAACAAACCGTGATCGCACCCGCTACCTTGCCATTTACTTTGCTGGTCCAATAAGGTCTGCTGGTGGAACAGACCAAGCGCTGACACTTGTTGTGGGAGATTTCGTGCGACGCCTTCTCGGTTTAGACCGTTACAAGCCTTTGGATGATGAAATTTCACGCTTTATTGAAGAAGTAAGACTTTATGAACGTTCTGTGAGCCGTTTTCAATATCACGTTTCTGATGAGGAATTGCGGAAAGCTCTTCAATGGCTGCCAGTGGAAGTTACAGGCACGGAGTCTGACCCCATAGAAGTTTCTGCTTTTCGGAATCTTCCACGAATTGAAACCAACCGTTTGAGAGGTGGGGCTCTCCGTGTTGTTAATGATGGCATTGTTGGGCGGGCTCCAAAAGTTTGGGCTATTATAGAGAAGCTTGGTTTCCAAGGATGGGATTGGCTGAAGGAGTTTCAAAAGAAGTCTGAGAAAAAATCCGGAGGCTTTATGGATGATGTAATTGCTGGACGCCCAATTTTCTCCTTTCCATCCACCCGTGGCGGGTTTAGGTTAAGGTATGGTAGGGCAAGAAACACTGGTTTAGCTGCGGTTGGGATGCATCCTGCAAGCATGCAAGTGCTTGGTGGCTTTTTGGCGGCTGGAACACAACTACGTTTGGAGCTTCCAGGCAAAGGTGGTATTGTGGTTCCGGTTGATGCTTTGGAACCACCTGTTGTCAAGTTGAAGGATGGTTCTGTTGTTCCTGTATCCACCGAAAACTATGCTAGGATAAAGGATGACGTTGAGAAAATCCTCTTTTTAGGAGACATTCTAATCAGTTTTGGGGATTTTCTCTACAACAGTAAGGTTCTTGCGCCTTCTGGGTATGTCGAGGAGTGGTGGGCTGAGGATCTAAAAAGGGCTTTGGCTGAAAGATTCAATGGAAGCCTCGAAAGGGCTGCGGAGGCTGTGAAAATTCCCGTGGAGAAGATTAAGGGTTTCTTGGAAAATCCGTTTGTCAACAAGCCAACCGTAAAGGAAGCTATAGCCTTGTCATTTGCGATTGGTGTTCCTCTTCATCCGGCTTTCACGTTTTTCTGGTCGAATCTCACTTCACTTGAAAAGCTTGCTCTTTTAAGGAATTGGCTCTTGGCTTCTGTAGTCAATTATGACGATGGTTGTTGCAAAATTTTTGGAAAGATGGACGTAAAGGTCAAACATGCTTTAGAGACTATTTGTTTGCCTCACAAAGTTTCGGATGGAAAAATAGTTGTCGAAAACGAGGAAGCCTACGCTTTTGCCTTTTCCCTCGGTTATGGAGCTGCGCGGAGCATCGATCTTTCAGCGGCAAAAACTGTTTTGGAGGCTGTTAGTTTACTCTCTGGCGTGCAAATTAGGGATAAGGCTCCTACGCTTGTTGGCGCCCGAATGGGAAGACCTGAAAAGGCGAAGAGACGGGAAATGAAGCCCCTTGTCCATGTTCTTTTCCCTGTTGGTTTAGCTGGGGGCGCCCAAAGAGACATTATGGAGGCGGCGAAGGAAGGACCGATCTTTGTGGAGGTTGTTAAGCGTAAATGCCCAGTGTGTGAGACATTTACTTTTGGCATGAAATGTCCCGCATGTGGCTCTGTAACAGTCATTGAAAATGTTTGTCCTATATGCGGAAGAAACGTGAAGAACGATAAATGTCCAGTTTGTAAAGTGCCGGCGAAACCCTTCCAAAAGCAAGCTGTTAACTTTAAGGCGCTGTTGGAGGCGGCTTGCACGCGTTTGGGGGTTTCTATGCCCAAGGTTTTGAAGGGGGTTCGGGGGTTAACAAATGAGACGAAGACTCCGGAGATTATTGAGAAGGGTATTCTCCGCGCTAAATATGATTTGTCTGTTTACAAGGATGGCACGATTCGTTTTGACGCAACAAATGCTCCCTTAACGCATTTTAAACCGTCCGAAATTGGAGTGCCCGTTGAGAAACTGAAGAAGCTTGGATATGCCTATGACATTTATGGCGCACCGTTAACTAGCCCACATCAAGTCTGCGAATTAAAGCTCCAAGACGTCATTATCCCCGTTAAGTGCGCGGAATATTTTGCGCATATTGCAACCTTCATAGACGAGCTTTTAACCAAAGTTTATGGGCTTACCCCGTACTACAATGTTAAGAAGCCAGAAGATCTTGCGGGACACCTTGTTTTTGGTTTAGCCCCCCATACATCTGTCGGTATTTTGGGGCGGATTATCGGTTTCACTAGCCTAAACGTCTGTTATGCTCATCCAGTTTGGCATTCAGCTAAACGTAGAGATTGTGATGGTGACGAAGATGCGTTGATGCTTGCTTTGGACACTTTGCTTAACTTTTCGCTGGAGTATTTGCCTGCGCAAATAGGCGGAATAATGGATGCTCCGCTGCTCCTGATCCCTGTTGTAAACACCATGGAAGTGCAGAGGCAAGCACATGACTTTGATGTTGCAGAGGCTTACCCCCTCGAGTTTTACGAGAAAACTTGGGAAAATATAGAAGCCAAACGTGTAAGTTCCCTCATAGACCTTATTGAATGCAGACTCGGCACCGAAGCGCAGTTCGAGGGCTTCAAGTTTACAACACCAGTAACAAACGTTAACATGGGGAATCCTGAAAGCGCCTATAAACGACTTACAACCATGATTGATAAACTTAACAGTCAGCTGGAGTTGGCTGAAAAAATAGAGGCTGTCGACGCGCGAAGGGTCGCGCTTAAGGTTTTGACAACGCATTTCATTAGGGACATTGCTGGCAATTTACGGGCTTACTCCACCCAAGGTTTTAGGTGTAAGGCGTGCAACAAACGTTTTCGCCGTTTGCCTCTTCGCGGAAAATGTCCATCATGTGGCGGGCAACTAACTTTGACGGTTTACCGTGGCGGAATCGAAAAATATTTGGAAGCAGCCCAGCGGCTTGTTGAAAGATACCGTTTGCCGCAGTATTATGCGCAGAGGATTTCATTAATGAAAGAGGAGATTAACGCGTTGTTTGAAGGAAAAAAGCCGAAGCAAATCAGCCTAACAGACTTTGCCTAAAAGAAAACTTTTCTATGTAAACGGCGAATCTATTCTTGGTGAACTCCTATTAAAGAAGTTTACCATCCTAACGCATATTTAACAAAAATTAGAAACGTCAAACTTGGGTTGAGGGCCAGAAGCCAAATACTTAATGCTCTAGAGAAAGGTTCAAGTGACGCTAAATCCGTCGCCAAAGATACCAAACTGCAGTATAATGTGGTTATTCACCATTTAAAGCTTTTAGAAAAGGAAGGGATGGTTGAGAGAAAGGGGCGCCGACCCTACATTTGGGGGCTCACCGGCTTAGGGCAGAAGCGCCTGACCAATCCGGTCTAGAAAGTGCATTGGCAAGGCATTCGCCCACACTTTGGACATTTGTTATCATACTTGGCAAGGGCAGCATTTTCCAAGTCTACGTTGACCACGTTTGCCAAGGAAGCCAGCCAAGCGATGACGTCTGCAAACTCGTTTTCTATGGCTTTTTTATCTGCTGTTTCTAATGCTTCCTTTAATTCTTTCACTTCATCCACAAGCCAATCATAGGTTTTTGCTGAGCCTCGTTCAGAATCCCTATGAAAGTAGAGGCGCCGCATCAACTCCTGAAACTCGCGTATGTGCATGATGCATCCTCCATTTCCTAAATAGAATGTGCAAGTGTCTCATTAAGGCTTTAATGTTGGAATTGGGCTAGGTTTTTCTGTCCTTTTGCGGTTATGTGGAATACTTTGACGCCTTTCCGTTCCAAATGTGCAGAGATAAACCTTCTATGGCAGTATTTTGGGTTCGGCTCCATGCACATTATGCAAGTTCTTTTTTGAGCAGCTAGCGCCAGCAATTTCTGGATTCCTTCCCTAAACAGTTTTGTTCGCATATACGCCTTATATCCTCCCCTTCGGTAGCCCCCAAGCTCTTTTCCCAACCAGACATATTCTATCTCGTGTTCTGGAAGCCACCTTTCCATCTGCTCCTTTTTAAAGTGGTCAACTTTTGACGTCGGAAAACTGCGAACGTCGACAAGAACCTGGATTCCGTGTTCGCTAAGCATCTCTAAGAACTTCTGTTTTGGATGTTTATTGTGTCCAATAGTCCATATTTCACACAAAAGTTGTCACTGGAATCTTAACTGTTTTAACGGATTTTTATGTATTCATATGCCTCTCTTGCGTTTTCAAAACAATAATGCACCTTCTGATATTCTCTTCTAAATTCTATCACATCCGCTTTCACTTTCTCTGGGGGTTCCTTGTCTATTATCACACGCTTCATTAACTCAGCTATTTCCACCATTTCAGACTCTTTCATCCCAAGCCGTGTAACCTCCGAAACGCCCAACCTTATTCCACCCGGATGCTGGAAATGTCTGCCTTCCTTAATGTCCCATGGCAAAAGGTTTCTGTTTAGTATTATGTTTGCTTTTTCCAAAGTCGCTTCGATTGTGCCGCCGTTGCCTTGTTTTGTTATGTCAATTAGGATTACGTGTGATTGGGTGAAGCCCTTATGCTCTGCCAAAACATTTAATCCCCTTTCGTATAGAGCTTGAGCCAAAGCCTTAGCGTTCCTCACCACTTGACTTGCATATTCCCTACCAAACTCCAGCATTTCAGCACATGCAACCGCAACACCAGCCACAGCATGCAAATGATGATTACTCACCATGCCCGGGAAAGTCGCGCGTTTTATTTTGTCTGCGTACTTTTCCCATGACAAGACTCCACCGTGTTGAGGTCCAAAGAATGTTTTGTGGGTGCTCATGCTTACAACATCTGCGCCCTCTCTAAGGGGGTCTTGGAATTGTTTTCCAGCAATTAATCCCGCCACATGAGCTGCGTCATATCCAACTGTTCCGTCAACCGACCGTATGGTGTCTGCTAATTCCTTGATTGGATGTGGAAATGGGAAGACGCTGGCGCCGAACATAACAAGTTTTGGCGGTCTCCCTTCCGCTGCAAGTTTCTCAATTCTTTCTTTCGCCTTATCCACATCAATGTTTAACTCCTTATAGTCTAATGGCAAATATTCAACAACTAAGCCGTGAACAGCCCCCGCTGTACCACCGAGCTCCTTCTTGCCCATTGTGATGTGGCCTCCACATGGGATTGACAGTGCCATCATAGTGTCGCCGGGCTCTGTAAAAGCCGTGTAAACAACTAGGTTTGCCACAACTCCTGAAATTGGTCTGACATCAACAAATTCTGCAGAGAACAGTTTTTTCATTAGTTCGATGCATTTAAACTCCACTTCATCTATGTAGCGGCAACCTGCGTAAACACGTTCTCCAGGCCATCCTTCGGCATAGCGGTTTCCAAAATCTGTTGTTAGAGTTTCGCGAACTGCTGGGCTTGGAATGTTTTCGCTTGCTATAAGAGGGATGCACTCTTGGAACCATCTATGATGTTGTTCTAGAAGGCTAAATATGTGATGGTACTCTTCTCGAGGATTTGTCATCGTAAAACACCTGTTTTAACTACATTATTTGATTGTCCAGAATAAAAAGTATTTGAAATGGCGTAACATTAATTAATGAAGGAAACACTCATAATTTACCACTGCCAACCGTGGAAGAGGTTGGAAAATGAGTAAGAAAAGGAAAAAAGAGTTGGCGCCAATGCCAGCAGCAAGCGCTGGTCTATTAAGATTCTTTGAAGAAGAAACGGAAGGCGTCAAAGTCAGACCTGAAATTCTTGTCGGTTTTGCAATAGCGTTAATTATTGTATGCGCTCTAGCGAAGATGTTCTTTGGGTGATTTTAGCGGCGTAGGCGTGTGCAAAACTTCTATGCGTTGCACAGAGTTAAGGTGAATGAATATTTCGCTTCTTTCTTCTCTGCTTACAACCTGCGGTACGGGTTGAGCTATTGTCGCCCGCAAAGTAATTAGTTCAGCATCTGAGAGCCATATTCCTGCTGGTTCCCGCGTTATAGCTGCGAGTGTCCCCTCAAAACCATAAGAAGGTTCTAAAATCACACGTATCTTTTTTCCATAATTCTTTTCAAGCATGTGAAATATGGTTAGGGGTATCTCTTGCTCTGTCATTAAGTTTCGCAAAACATTTAATTAGAATTCGGTAAATAAAACACTTACCCTTCGTGGTTCTGCATATCTCTATCACCACGGATGATTATCGTATAGATGTTTTCCTTGCTGCCTTTGACTTTTTCATTTAAAATTCACGCTTAGCTTATAATACAATTTATTTTAGGCGTGTTTCAACGTTCATGAGATAGCTTTTCACGGGGGTTGCGACATTTTTTAATATGTCCACTTCCTCTTAGAATTCGCGTTTAGGATGGTAGACATGACTTCCGCTGGCAAATCAAGTTCAGAACGGTCTATAGAGAAAGCAGTTAAACATTATTCCTCGCTTTTTTGGCTTCCCTCGCTAAGAAAGGTGATTATTCTTTTAGGGCTGTTGTGTGTGCTCAGCGGATTGCTTTCGGCAGTTACGCTTTTTAATCAATCTGAAGGGTTTGTTAATGGCTTGATCTTGGGATTTTCCCTTTTTTCCATTAGCTTAATACATGATTATCTCACCGCAAAAATTCTCCTGCAGCGAAACCCTATTTATAATTTTAAAAGAACCGTTGCATTTTCTCTTTTTTGTTGGTTTTTTTGGCTAATTTTCATTGTAGTTGGTGTTTTTTATACTTCTGTGTTTGGCGCACAGCTGTGGCTGATTAAACTCTGCATTTTCGGGTTTTACACCGTCTTAATTTTCCGTTTAATAGTGGTAAACGCAACGTTGCCAGCTGGTTATATGCGGTGCTTAGTCGTCTCTTTTCTTTCTCCATACCTTTGCTTAATTCCATTCGTGACGTTATGGGTGAAGAGCGGCTACATCACACTTTTGTGGATTTTGCCATTTCTCCTTCTATCCCCAATAATCAGTTTTTCCATAGTTTACGTTTTCCTTTCCCTCATTAATCGTGTAGGCAAGCAAATGTTGGGTATTCCTTCAATAACTTTTTTCAAGGCATTTCTACTGAACTGGGTAGCAGATTTAAATGCTCCTTTTGAAAACTTACTTGAAAAGCTAAGCGAAGAGCAAAGCATAGATGTATCCATAATAAAATTTGATTCTTCAAAACCTAAGGCCGCCATAATAGTCCCTATGGTTCACCCAGGGCCTTTCAAAAACATTGGCAGCAGTCTTCTCCCATCAATGTTGAAGGGTGCGTTTGAAGAACGCTTTGGCGGTGTTGCATGTGTTCCTCTGGGTTTGCTTGGGCACGAGCTTGATCTGGCTTCGCAATCTCAAAACCAAAAGATAATCCGTGAAGTTTTGGAGTCTGCGAATTTCAAGACAAAAGAAGAGGGAGCAACACCTTTCGTTAAGGTTAGTGACGGCTTTGCAACTGCATGTTGTCAAATTTTCGGCAAAACAGCACTCCTCTCTTTCACTCTTGCGCCAAAAACCACAGAAGACTTACCGCAAGAACTGGAACAGTTTATGTGTAAAGAAGCTGAAAAACATGGTCTTTCATGTGTTGTTGTTAATGCCCACAACAGTATTGATGATGTAGTGGACATACAAGAGGTTTTAGGCAGATTAGAGAATGTTGGCGCAAAATGTTTGGAAAAGGCAACTTCTTTAAAGCGTTCACCCATTAAAGTTGGGGCTGCAACAATAATTCCTAACGAGTTCAGCCTAAAAGACGGTATGGGTCCAGGCGGCATAACAGCAATCGTGATAGAAGTTGAAGGAACAAAGACCGTTTACGTTGCTATTGATGGTAACAACATGCAATCTGGGCTTCGCGAAAAAATTTTGTTAGCGCTTCGCTCTATTGGTTTTGATGAAGGAGAAATTTTAACAACGGACACGCATGCTGTAAGCGCTATAGTGTTAAAGGGTCGCGGATACTATCCAATAGGCGAAGCAACGGACCATGAAAAACTAATTGGTTACATTAAAGAGGCTTCTCTTTTAGCAATGAAAAATTTGGAAGGTTGCAAGATTGGAAGCCGCTTTATAACTGTTGAAAATATAAAGGTTATTGGAAAATCGAAGCTTGATTCATTGGTTCTGATGCTGGATAGGGCCCTTCAAAAAGCGAAAAGGGCAAGCGTCCCTATTTTTGCTCTCGGCGGGGTTCTTTTTGCGTTAATTTTAGCGGTTTTTTAAGTCAACACTAATAAAGGTTGAACCTCTCAACTTTTATTTCTAATGGAAGTGGAAAATGGTGCTCAGAGAAATACGAATACACGGTCGCGGTGGGCAGGGAAGCGTGACTGCCGCGCAGATTTTAGCTCGCGCCGCTTTTCTTGAGGGCAAATGGGTTCAAGCTTTTCCTTATTTTGGGGCTGAGCGCCGAGGAGCACCAGTTAAAGCTTTTGTAAGAATAGACGATAAGCCAATTGTTTTGCACAGCCAAATCTATCATCCAGATTATGTGATCGTTCTTGATCCAGTTATTTATAAGGTTGCTAATGTTACCGAGGGTTTAAAGAAGGATGGAATAATTTTGATAAATACTAAAAAGAAGCCATTGGAAACAGGTTTTAAGGGTCATAGAATTGCCACAGTTGACGCAACTGGGATAGCGCTTGAATTGAACCTCCTTGTTGCTGGCGTCCCCATTGTGAACACGTCAATTTTGGGAGCTTTTGCCAAGGCAACTGGCGAAGTTAAGTTGGGAAGCATTTTAAAAGCCATAAAAGAAACTTGGTTAGGGAGTGCGGGCGAGAAAAACGCAAGGGCAGCCGAACTAGCTTATGAAAGGATGGTAAAGGGGTGGTAACTTTGGCAGACGTAACCGAGAAATCCAGAAGAGAAATGCCTTTGACACCGCTTTCAACTCCAATATATGGCAGCATGGGTAAAACAGGTTTTTGGAGAACCTTCCGCCCAGAAATTGATTACTCAAAATGTACAAAATGCACGCTTTGCTGGATTTATTGCCCTGACGCAGCTATAGAACGCCAACAAGACGACTCGCCCAAAATAGATTATGACTATTGCAAGGGCTGCGGAATCTGCGCCAACGAATGCCCGGTTAAGGCGATAACAATGAAACGGGAGGAAGAGTAATGGCGCAAACTATTATTGATACAGCGAACCACATAGCTGCGTATGCTGCAAAAGCAGCTAAAGTTAAAGTTATTGCAGCCTATCCTATAACGCCCCAAACAACAATTGTGGAAAAAGTAGCCGAGTTTGTTGAAAATGACGAGTTGGATGCTGAATACATTTGCGTGGAATCCGAGCACAGCGCCATGGTCGCCTGCATAGGCGCTGCAGCTGCAGGAGTCAGAACATTCACTGCGACTTCTGCTCATGGTTTGGCGCTTATGCACGAAGCCTTACATTGGGCCTCTGGCTCACGCTTGCCAATAGTGATGGCTGTTGTCAACAGAGCAATGGGAGCGCCATGGAGCATATGGCCAGACTTCAGCGACTCCCTTTCTCAAAGAGACACCGGGTGGATTCAGTTTTATTGTGCTGACAACCAAGAAGTGTTTGATACAATAATTCAAGCTTACAAGCTTTGTGAAGATGAAAAAGTCTTTCTGCCAGCCATGGTTTGTCTTGAAGGTTTCATTCTTTCACATACATATTCTCCTGTTAAAATTCCAGATCAGAGGGAAATCGACGATTTTCTGCCTCCCTACAAGTCTGGGTGGATCTTAGACGTTAATCATCCGTTGTCTCATGCAAACGCTGTTTCTCCAGAGTATTATATGGAGTTTCGCTATATGATTCAAGAAGCCATGGAAAACGCGAAGAGGCTTATCCCCCAAGTTGACAAGGAATACGGCAGCCGTTTTGGCGTTGAGTATGGGGGCTTAGTTGAAAAATACAAGTGTGAAGACGCCGACTTGCTGCTCGTTACTATGGGAACTATGGCTGGTGACGCAAAAATAGCTGTAGACAATATGCGGACGGAAGGATTAAAAGCTGGGCTGGTGAGAATTCGAGTTTTCCGTCCGTTTCCAACAGAAGAAATAAGAAAACTTGCTGAGCATGCGCGAATGCTTGTGACAATCGACCGTCACATATCCTTTGGAGCTGAGGGCTTCCTCGCCGCAGAAACCAAAGCTTCAATCTTCTCTCAAAAAGACCCTCCACTGTTTGCAAGCTTTGTTGCAGGCTTAGGCGGTAGAGATGTAACTTTTGAAACAATTGAAAAAATCGCTAGAAAATCGGCAAAGTGGATGCATGCAGGAAAGGTGGAAAAAGAAACTTCATGGGTTGATTTGAGAGGGTGAAAGAAATGGTGACGGTAAAAGAACTTCCAGGAGAGGAATACTTGCTTAAGGGACATGCAGCATGTGCTGGTTGTGGCCCATCCATTGCCCTAAGATTGCTTTTCAAGGCTTTAGGAAACAAAATTATTTTAGTTGTGCCAGCAAGCTGCACAACCGTTATTCAAGGGCAGTATCCTTACACTTCAGTCGCTGTGCCTCTCCAAAATATACTGTTTGAGTCTGCTGCTGCAGCTGCGTCTGGAATAGTTGCTGCACTACGCAAAAGGGGAATGCATGATGTAACCGTTGTTGGGTGGGCTGGAGATGGTGGAACCGTTGATATCGGTATACAAGCTTTGTCTGGGGCTGCTGAAAGGGAAACAAACTTCATCTACATATGCTATGATAATGAAGCCTACGGAAATACTGGGGTGCAGAGAAGTGGAGCGACGCCCTATGGCGCTTGGACAACAACCACGCCCTTAGGTAAAAGGGAACGCAAAAAGAACATGCCCCTAATTATGGCAGCCCACAAAATACCCTATGTTGCAACCGCGTGTCCATCCTTTCCAACAGATTTAGTTAACAAGTTGAGGAAGGCAAAGGAAATAAGGGGTACAAGATACATTCACATACTAACACCTTGTCCAACTGGTTGGCGATATGACCCCAGCAAAACAGTTGAAGTTGGACGGCTTGCTGTGCAAACTGGCTTGTGGGCTCTTTACGAAATTGAGTATGGAAAGTTTAGGCTTAATCCTCCAAGTGACAGACTGCTTGATAAGGCAAAACGTAAACCAGTTGAAGATTACTTTATGTTGCAAGGTAGATTTAGAGGCTTAACTAAGGAAGATGTTGAGCGGATTCAGTATTGGCTTGATGAAGACTGGGAAAGGTATCGAGATCTTGCCTCAGGCTAGCGATAACGTGTGTCTGATTTAGCGCTGCACGGAAAAATATAAGAAGCTAAAAACAGATGATATAACCTACTTAGCAATGCCTATCTGTGTTCAATCAAAGAAAAAGGAGGTAGAACATGACGGAAGAAAAGCCGAAAAATGAGAGACCATCCAAAAGCGTACAGCAAGCTCCATCTGGCGAAACAACGGTGCTTGTCGGCAAAAAGCCAGTGATGAACTACGTGATTGCCTGCCTAACATTCTTTAATTCTGGAGGAAAAAAGGTTGTTGTCAAAGCGAGGGGGCGGGCAATCAGCAGAGCCGTTGATACAGTTGAATTGTTAAGGAGAGCTTTTCTGAAAGACTTGCAACTACAAGCAATCAACATCTGTACAGAGGAGGTCACCAGAGGCGAAGGACAAAAAACCAATGTCTCAGCAATCGAGATAACCTTAACAAGATCATAGCCTCCACTTTCCATAAACTCTGTTCGTGACCTGCGTAAAGTGGTTATCTTTGATTATTGAGGTTTTTCCTATAAGGATGAGCCCTAAGTATATATGAAACGGTTTCTTGATAATCCTTAACTTCGTCAAGTGATACAAAATGAGCGTATACCCAAAAGTTGTGGTTACCCCACCAGGCCCGAAAGCGAGAGAACTTATCAAAAAGGACGAAAGTTTGATTTCGCCTTCTTACATAAGATTTTATCCGCTTGTGGTTGAGTCGGGAAGCGGGTGCATTGTGAAGGATGTTGATGGAAATGAGTACATAGACTTTAATTCTGGGCTGGCATGTTTAAATGTTGGTCACAACCATCCAAAAGTGATCGCTGCTATAAAGAACCAATGCGACCGCTTTTTGCATTATTCAAACACAGATTTCTACTATCGTGAGGTTATCGACCTCGCTGAGAAACTTGTGGAAATAACTCCTGGAAAAATGGAGAAAAAAGTCTTCTTCAGTAACAGCGGGGCTGAAGCCGTTGAGGCAGCGATTAAGCTTGTGAAGTGGCATACACGCAAACAACTCTTTATTAGCTTTATTAATGCTTTTCACGGGAGGACTACAGGGGCATTATCCCTAACCGCGAGCAAACCGGCCCAAAGACGCTATTTCTTCCCGTTAATGCCAGGCGCGGTTCATGTTCCCTATGCTTATTGTTATCGTTGCCCCTTCAAATTAACCTACCCAGATTGCCACTACTGGTGCGTTGACTTCATCGACGAGTTTGTTCTGCAAAAATATGCGCCTCCAGAAGATGTTGCAGCCTTGGTTTTCGAGCCGATTCAAGGCGAAGGCGGATATGTTATTCCGCCGCCCGAATACTTCCAGCGAATAAAGAAACTGGCTGACAAATATGGTTTTCTGCTTGTTGATGATGAAGTGCAAGCTGGCATGGGGCGGACTGGAAAGTGGTTTGCAATCGAACATTGGAATGTTGAACCAGACATTTTGTGTAGTGCAAAGGCATTAGCCTCTGGATTGCCATTAGGTGCAACTGTTGCCAAGGCAAAAATAATGGATTGGGTTGGGGGTTCTCACGCAAGCACATTCGGTGGAAACCCCTTATCATGTGTCGCGGCAAACGCGGTTATTGACATCATTAAAGAAGATAGGCTTCTTGAAAACGCAACTAAACAGGGTACCTACATTCTCAAGAGACTTGAAGAATTGAAGGAAGGAAGCGAAATTGTCGGCGACGTTAGAGGGAAGGGCTTAATGATAGGCATCGAAATGGTTGAAGACAAGGAAAGCAAGAAACCCGCAGCTAGAAAGGCAAATGAAATTATAATTCGCTCTTGGAAGCGCGGGGTAGTCGTGATAACCTGTGGAGTTTCGACGATAAGAATAGCACCACCACTTAATATCACGAGAGAACTTGTTGATGCGGCACTGGACATATTAATAGACTGTGTAAAAGAGATTGAAAAAGAAACCTAACACGAAAGGTTATGAAGTTAGCTGCGAAATCTAATGTTCTAAAACGGGGTAAATTACTTTTCCGGTTTCCTCTGTTGGAACCAAGCCTGGAGTGCGTTTTTTTAATTCTTCCTTGAATTTTTCCGACCTTAAGATTGTTAGGAAGGCTTGTACGGGTTGTTTTTGTAAGCGTTTTTTTTGAATAACAAAATCGTATTTCTCGTCTGCAATAGGTATGAAGTCTAATCCATATCTGTCAGCAACCACCCTTATCCCTAAACCAACATCTGCCTTACCCTGCAAAACAGCTAAAGCAACTGATGTGTGGGACTTTGCCTCAAACTGGTATCCCTTAATTTTTGACGCAATCTCATTGAAGCTAACTTTCCTTTCTTTCGCTATCTTTTTAAGGTTCATGTCCAGCAGTATTCTGGTTCCGGAACCGGGATTTCTGTTTATGAAGGATATATCGTTTCTGGTTATATCTTGTAGTTTAGTTATGCCTTTCGGATTTCCTTTTGCAACTATTAAGCCCTGCTGGCGGTTATAACCTCGCACTAAAACTGCCTTTTCGTCAACGCCATATCTCTTGAGGAATGGTATATTGTATTCAACTGTCTCCTCATCTAGCAAGTGTACCCCTGCAATGTCGGTTTCCCCCCGTCTTATGGCTGCTAAACCTCCCGAAGAACCCACATTGATAACCTTTGAGGTAATGTTTGGGTACTCTCTTCGCAGTAGCTCTAAAAGTATGTCTATCCCAATGCAGTGACTTCCAATAATCATGATGTCCGCCAGCTTCAACTCTGAACTGAAAAGCTTAACCCGAACAAGTTCGCCGCTCTCAAGAAATGTTCTGTTTTCTGGTATCTCTATAAACCCATCAGCTTCAGCTAATGTTGTTATTGCCCCCGACCCGCTGAGTATCGGATAAGCAATGTATTCGTCTGCTTCTCCTAAAATAACATTTACTGGCAAATACTCCCTTCTTCCTTCTTGAAGATAGATTTTTTCGGCAGTCTTAGCGTGGATAACCACTCTCTCCAACTGTGGTTTCAGTCCAGACATTTCCCGCAAAACAGGCATGACAAATATTTGGAATATCGTTAAAGCGGAGGTTGGGTAGCCGGGAAGTCCAAACAAGGGCTTTCCATCCACAACCGCTATGATAAGCGGCTTTCCCGGTTTAACTGAAACTCCATGAACCAGAATTCCAGGCTTTCCCAAGTTGTTTATTATTTGATATAAGAGATCGCCTACTCCAGCAGACGTGCCCCCAGAAGTTATAACAATATCTGCCTTTTGAAGTCCCTCCCTAAGTTTTTGAGTTATAAATTCTGCGTTATCTTGTACTATGCCTAGGAGCATAGGCTGGCCTCCGTTCTCAATTACAGAGGCGTAAATTGAATAGGCGTTAATATCGTAGATTTTTCCATATTCCAGAGACTCACCGGGCTGAACAATCTCGTTTCCGGTTGAGATTATGGCAACCGTCGGCTTTCTAAAGACTCTAACTTCAGTCATACCAATAGAAGCTAGAACACCAATTTCTCTAGGGGTCAAAATAGTTCCTTTTCGTAGGATAAGTTCTCCAGCCATGATGTCTGATCCGCTGGCCATTATGTTTTCTCCCGGCGAAACAGGTTTGAAAACCCTTAATGTTTTTCCGTCTTGCCAAGTATGCTCCACCATGACTACGGCGTTTGCGCCTTTAGGTATGGGTGCACCTGTTGAAACTTCGACAGCTTGTCCTTTTTCCACATCGATTTCTGGGCGTTCTCCAGCTCCAACTTTGCCCACAATTTCTAACAGTATTGATTTTTCTTCTTCGGCACCAAAAGTGTCTTCTGCGTGCACTGCAAACCCGTCCATTGTTGCTCTGTCAAAGTGCGGCACATCAATTGGTGCTTGTACGTCCTCTGCTAAAACTCTCCCGTAAGCTTGAGTCAAAGGTATATCTTCTATGCCCACGGGTTTTGGTGTGAACTGCGCGTAGAGTATTCTTTTTGCCTCTTCAACAGAAACAAGTTTCCTGAAAACTTTTCTTTTCACTTTCACTCCTCCAATGTTCTTAAAAGAATAACCTCAACCTCTTCGCCTTCTTCAATCCCTTCCCCCTCTTCTGGAATTACCACTAAACCGTTGGCTTTAACCATAGATGATATAATTCCCGAACCTCTCGTCCTAACGAGGTCTGCGACATAACCCTTATCCGCTTTCTTGACGATAACCCTTACAAAATCTCTCACTCCAGGGCTTGAAGGCACTCTCCTAGCCATTATAGCCTTAACAACATGTCCAGGAGGCTTTCCCGCTGGTGTACCAAGCATCTTTGATATGAGTGGCTTGGCGAAGGTGTTGAAAGCCATCATGGTTGCCACGGGATATCCAGGTAAAAGAATAACTGGTTTGCCATTGACCACAGCGAGTGCCGTTGGCTTCCCGGGTCTCATGGCTACTCCGTGGACTACTACGCCCGGTTTTCCGAGGGAATTAACTACTTCGGGCGCGAGATCTCTTTCGCCTACGGATGTGCCGCCGCTCACCAACATCAAATCCGCTGTTGCCAGTCCCTCAGATATTCGGGATTTTATTTCTGTTATATCGTCTTTAGCGATACCTAGGTCTATAGGTTCTCCGCCCGCATCTTTTACAGCTGCAAAGAGGAAGAAGCGATTTGAATCTACTGTTTTGCCCATGGCGACTTCCTGTTTTGGTTCGACAAGCTCGTTTCCAGTAGATAATATGGCAACTCTTGGTTTACGCACAACCTTAACATTGACTTTCCCTATGGCTGCAAGTATAGCGATGTCTTGAGGCTGAAGAACTGTTCCCTTGCTTAACACTTTTTCGTCCTTCTTAACATCTTCCCCTTTCTGTGAAACATTCTGTCCAGGCGTTGTTGGTCGGTAAATCTCAATTTTACTATCGCCGATGACCTCAGTGTACTCAAACATCACAACAGAATCTGCCCCTTTCGGAATCGGCGCTCCTGTGGCGACTCTGGCAGCCTTCCGCTCATCTACAATGAATTCTGGCATTTGCCCAACTTCCACAGCGCCTACCATATCAAAAACTATTGGATTCGTCGGCGACGCCCCAAAAGTGTCATGAGACCTTACAGCATAACCGTCCACGGCGGACCTATCAAAATGCGGGATGTCAACTCCGGATATGACATCTTCAGCTAAAACTCTGCCTAAAGCCTCAGTTATGTGGGCGTTTTCCGCTTGAAGAACCTCTATTCTGACTTCCTGCAAATATTTTTTTAGTGCTTCTTCAAGCGGCATTTGTTCCGTGAATCCTTTTGCCTTAACCTCTTTCATGTTCTTTCCTCGCAAGTTGAGGTTGGTTGGTAGCTAATATGCTTTATTGGCATTTTTGGCTATTTGCGTGTGAATTGTTGCGTGGCAAAAGCTAGAAGTTGCTTGGTTTCGCTATGATTTCCTTTATTTTTAGGTCAAAGAATCTGGCGGCGTTTGCTGGGTGTATTCGTAGTGCAGTGTCCGCGCCTTTACTAGTTCCAGCGATGGCGACGATATCCCTATCAACCGGAATTAGTCCAGCATCTGCAGCCATCAGCGTAATTTCTACGCAAACTTTAGTTCCTTGACCCATAAGCCTGAGCACGCTTGCAATCAATTCTAATGGTTGAATTGTGCCAAAATCTTTGCGTACGGCTCTTTCCACGCTGCTCAATGCGTGAGTGCCCGTGAAGATTTTTGCCCCGTTTGCAAGAATTTGTTTTTTGTAGTTCTCCTGTAACTCGTTTTTTCCCGGTTCTTTAAATCCGTAGTGATGAGTAACAATCACGACGTTTTTACCCTTAAAAGTGTTTGATGCTTTTGCTCCTGTCTCGCCTGTTGTTGATGCAACAACGATGTCTGTTATATTTTCTTTATCCACGTATTCTTTAACAAATTTTAGAAGGTTGTCTGTGTTTTGTTCTCCAGCTTCTTTGAAGTAAACTGTTTCCTTCTTTAGGAAGCTCATGCGCGTTTCCCCATTCCAAAATCCTAAGTTTCTACGTTCTTAATTTGCTTTCTTTTACTGGTTTTCGTTTTAGTTCGGTTCCGCATATTCTGCATTTTTTAGACTTGAAGTCTGCTAGATACTTTTTGCGGCACGCTGGGCAATATCGCAGCCATTGCAAGCGTCTTCGTATGCCCAATGTGGCAAGGGAAGCAAATTCTATCCCCATGTGGTTTGCAACGTTCTGTATGGAGTAATCGTCCGTAATTATCAGAGGGTGATAATCCATTGACTTCAGTTCAGAAGCCAAAGCCAAAAGTTGCATGTCCGTTTCTGAAAGAAAGAAGGTATCTCCCAACGAAGTTGCAGAAGCCATAACTTTGTTCAAAAAAGCTTCTGCTGGCTTCCTAACTTTTAATTTTCCATTTTCAACCGCGGTTTTGAATCTAACCCAAGGCATGGAGCTTTCCGCTATCTCCTCCTTAACGTTTGGAACAGTAAATTGTTCTTCGCTTATTGAAAAGGGGTCATAGCCGACCAGAAAAGCAGAAGTGTCCAAAATTATGGCTTTTCTCTGAATTTTTTATCCCATTCCCTTAAATAATAATCTATTCCGCAGTCGGTCATAAAAGTTTTCTTTAAACCTTATGAAGCGCGTTTCATATTTCGAACGTGTAATGGTTACGCTTGGTCGTTTGGACGCTACTAATTGGCTATATTGCCCGTCAATTAAAACACGAATTTTTTGGGGCCTCTTAACCTCTATTTTTAGTGTGGAGTTTGAGGGGAACACTATTGACCTAAAAATGGTTAAAGCACAGATTGGGGTCAAAACAAAAGCATTCATTTCTGGGTCTAAAACCGGTCCTCCAGCCGCTAACGAATAGCCTGTAGACCCGGTTTGTGTGGATACCATTAACCCGTCTGTTTGACATTGTAGTATTGGTTGTCCGTTTTTAAAAATTTGAGCGTAGAGTATTTTTGCCTGTTCTTCTGCTGATATTACTACCTCGTTTAGGGCATCTGGAAACGGTGTTCCATCTGTTGTAACAGAAATTTTCTCGCAGTTTTCAACTTTGAACTCACCCATTAAGCATTTATCAACTGCACTTAGGGCGTCTTTTGGCTCCACCTCTGTTAGAAAACCTCTGATGCCCATGTTAATCGCCAGTAGAGGCGGCTCTGGCTTCGGAATTGAAACGCAGGTTCTTAAAATAGTTCCATCTCCGCCTACAGTTACTATAAAGTCGGTTTTCATTTCGTTTAAGGGCACAATTTTTCCGCCACTCACCTTTCCCGATAATGTCTCTTCCACATAAACATCCAAACCTTTCTCCTTCAAGTAGTTGACTAGGTCTTGCGCGAGTTTGATGGCTTTTTTCTTGTCGTAGCGAGCGACCAAGCCAACGCTTTTAAACAATGTATTCACCATTCTCAACTATTTAGCGATAGCTTAATCTATATATGGGTGTTGTTTAAATTGCTGGTTAAGAATGCTTAGGTTGGTGCGGGTGTGAGCAAACCTGTTGATGTGGGAAGTTTACGCGTTGGAGGCTACATAATAGTTGATAACGAACCATGCCGAATAGTAGACATCACAAAATCAAAGCCGGGGAAACATGGCTCAGCGAAAGCCAGAATAGTAGCCATAGGAATTTTCGACGGCGTCAAAAGAAGCATAGTCAAACCAGTAGACTCTAACGTTGAGGTTCCGATAATCGACAAAAGAAGCGGACAGATTTTCGCAGTTTCGCCTTCCGGCATTCAAATAATGGATCTGGAAACCTATGAATATTTGGATGCGCCTTACCCTGAAGAGGAGGAATTGAAGGCGAAGCTTACTCCAGGCGTCGAAGTTGAGTATTGGCGGATAATGGGAAGAGTGAAAATAGTTAGGACAAAATAAGTTAGGGCGAGTTTAGGTAAATCTAGGCTAGCTCCACCAGTCCCAGTTGAGCTTTTTAAAACTTACATAAAGGACTAGTAGAATTATTCCCCAACTAAGCGCTAAGCCCGCAATTTCCAAAATCAAAGTTTCGCTTAGATAAGTGTAGCTTGCCCACGCACTTATTGCGCATAAACCAATCAGCAAAAGAAGAAACGTTGCGAAGTGGATCACCCGTTCTGTTCTCATTTCAATCAACCATTTTCATAAGGGTTTATCTGGCGTTAAATAATTTTTCATCAAAAATTTATCTTACAGTCTCGTTTAATAGATTTTGAAGCCAATGATGCGAGAAGAGCCGTCTGAGTTGTGACGACAATTAACGGCTGAGGCTTCCGCACTTATTCTAGTGGTATCTCATATTCACGTTTTCGCGGTAGACGAACTTCAAGAATCCCCCTTTTAAAGCGGACTTCCATCTTATCCATGTACACTGGTACAGGTATGCGCGTTTGGCAGTGGAATGTTTGGAACTCACCTTTATAATGGGTTATGCCGAAGTCGTCAAATCGTATTTTCCTCTTCATCTCCGCTGTTATTTCGATGGTGTCCTTGCTTATTGGCTTAACTTGTATGGTGTTTTCCTCGGTGTATGGTAAATCAACGGTTACTATAACTTCTGTAGGAGTTACTGTAACATTGCGCAAAGGCTCCATCGTGCAAGTTCGACAGTTCCAACTCGGCCTCTCAATTAATGCTTCACTTAAGCGTTCAGCATATTCTTCTAAGCTTTCAAAGTACTCATCTATTAAATCAAAGATTGTTCGTCTCTTTCTTATCGACATTTTTCCTCCCCTCCTAAGACACATACAATGGTATGTCATATTCTTGCGTCTTTTTCATCCTAGATAGTTCCTGCTGAGTCCGCTTCATTATATCTCTTGCCCTTAATCGAATTTCCTCACCTTTCTCTAGAAGTTTGGAAATATCCACTTTTACTCCAATGATGTTCGCTAACCCCTTAAGCACTTCCGCAGCGGCTTCCGGGTCAGGATAGTTGAAGAAGCATTGAGCCAACAAAGTTATAGCGGGCAATCCAAGGTTAGCGCAGCGTTGTAGCATAATTGCTTGTGGCCCAACCATGTAGCCTTCCACTAAAATTTCTATACCTTTTTGCTGAACCATTTTTAGCATTTCTGAGTTTGATGCTGCTGCAAAAACTTTTGGTTTTTCAATGTCCTGTCTTTCTTGAACTGGGATGCCGCTTAAAGAAATCATCATTTTAACACCCTTCTCTTTCCCCCAGTTAATCAACGCGTTCATTATTGGGTAAATAGTGTCTGCAGAAATGGCGATTTCTGAAACTGCCAAGAGAAGTCCATGATTTCCGAAAATTCTTATTGGCGAATGTGGCAGCCCTTCATGCAAAACAATCAGTGGAGGAAGCAGTTTAGAATCTATGTATGCGACCTCCTCCAGATTTTTCAGTTCCGATATCAAATGCGAAGCCGCTATGACGCCAACCAAACCAACATCTGGGAAACCGAAAAGCATTATGGCGCCTGGCGCTATTTCTTTTTTCTCTACGATCTTAACTTCATCACTCAAATTTAACCCTCAATACCTCTAGGCTTACGGAATGTAAAAATCTTTTTGCGGCCTTAGGGCTGAAGGGAGTGGAATACCTATTTAAGGACGTGGATAGTTTTAAATTTGGAGAAAACCATGGCTTTGGAACATTTAGGCTCATCTCTTTACGAAGCTTTAAAGAAAATATTTAGAGCCTCAGTTGTAGACGAGGCTGCAGTTAAAGAACTCGTCCGCGACATACAAAGGGCTCTCCTCCAAGCAGATGTTAATGTGCAATTTGTCCTTGGCATATCAAAACGCATAGAAGAAAGAGCGTTAAAAGAGAAAGTTCCTCCAGGGATTTCAAGGCGTGAACATGTAATAAAGGTCGTTTATGAAGAGCTAACTCGCTTTCTCGGCGACAAGCCAGTACCCTTAAAAGTCGAGCCAAGCACGCGGAAAGTGATAATGCTTGTTGGCATTCAAGGCTCTGGAAAAACAACGGCCGCCGCCAAACTTGCAAAATACTTCCAGAGAAGAGGACTAAAGCCCGCCATAATCTGCGCCGACACATACCGACCAGGCGCCTATGCGCAACTTCAGCAGTTGGCATCAAGGATAAATGTGCCGGTGTATGGCGAGTCAAATGCGAAAGACCCTATTAAAATAGCCCTCAACGGCCTCAAACACTTCAGTGATAGGGACCTAATAATAATTGACACTGCAGGACGCCACAAGGACGAGCAAGAACTAATCAAAGAAATGAAAATGCTTGAGAAACACATTAAGCCAGACGAAGTCATGCTCGTTATCGACGGAACAATCGGTCAACAAGCAATGGTTCAAGCCAAAGCCTTTAACGAAGCCACTCCAATAGGCTCTATCCTCGTAACAAAACTGGATGGATCTGCAAGAGGCGGTGGAGCCCTATCCGCTGTTGCAGCGACAGGTGCACCAATAAAGTTTGTTGGCACGGGCGAAAAAATAGAGGATATAGAGCCGTTCATTCCATCACGCTTTGTTGGTCGACTGCTGGGGATGGGTGACCTTGAAACTTTACTTGAGAAAGTTCGCGAGGCAGAAGTGAAAGTTCCAGAGAAAAAGGCTAAGGCTATCCTAAGCGGCAGGTTCACGCTAACAGACATGTATGAACAGTTTGAAGCCATGAAGGGAATGGGTGCCTTAAGGAAACTTCTGAAAATGGTTCCAGGCTTGTCTTACAATGTGCCAGAGGAAATGTTGAACACAGCTGAGGACCGCTTGGAAAAGTGGCGGGTGATGATTCAGTCTATGACGCCGGAAGAAAGAGATAACCCCAAGATTTTCAACTCGTCAAGAATTAGGCGTGTTGCCAGAGGTTCGGGGACAAGTGAAAAAGAAGTGAAGGAGCTTCTAAAACAGTATGTACTTATGCGGAGAATGATGAAGACGCTGCGGAGGAAAAAGAAACTGCCCTTCTTAGGAAAAGGATTGCCCTTAGATTTTAAGTAATCCTCCGGCGGAGTTGGAAGGTTCTCGATGGAAGTTCTGGAAAAAGCGTGGGAAATGCTTGAAAAGTACCCTTTATGTGACCGTTGTCTAGGACGGCAATTTGCAATGCTGGGTCACAATCTAGAAAACAGCGAGAGGGGCGAATCAATAAAATTAGCTTTAGTGCTTAAGGCTCATGCGCTTGCCTTATCGAGAGACAAACAAGGCATAAAAGATCTTAAAATTCTTGCGACAAACGGTTTCTCAAAAGTTGCCAAAGAAATCCTTCTTAAAATGAAAAGGCCTATTCCAGACAAAAAAACGCCTGAAAAATGTTTTTTATGCGCAAACAAGTTTGAAGCTATCGATAATTTAGTTCAAAAGGCCATAGAAAAGCTTAGGGAATACGAATTTCGAAACTTTCTTGTCGGCATCGAGCTTCCCGTAGTGGTCGCGGAACGCGAAGACGAGTTTAAGGCGGAGTTTGGGGTGAACTATGGTGAAAGTATGAAAAACGAGTTTGGAAGGGTTATAGGGAGAAAAATCGCGGAAAAAATCGGCAGAGAAGTTGAATTTAGAAAACCAGACATAGTCGTGCTGATAAATCCCTTCACTGAGGAAGTTAGGCTCCAAGTAAATCCATTATATATTGGGGGACGATATAAGAAAATTGCAAGGGGCATTCCTCAATCAAAGTGGCTCTGTCAGAACTGTCGCGGAAAAGGCTGCGAAAAATGTAATTGGACTGGAAGGATGTATCCAGAATCAGTAGAGGAACTGATTGCAAAACCTTTATTGAATCTAACGGGCAGCATCAAAAGCGCTTTCCACGCGTCTGGAAGGGAGGATATTGACGCTAGGATGCTTGGCGAAGGACGCCCCTTTGTAATCGAGTTGACAAAACCGCGAAAAAGGTTTTTTGACCTTAAGGAGGTTGAAGAAAAGATTAACGCTTATGCAAAGGGTAAAATTGAAGTCTCGAATCTTCATTTTACAGATAAAGATGTTGTCAGAAAGTTAAAGAAGGCGGAATCAGCGCAGAAGGAATATCGCGTTTTGATAGAATTTGAAAAAGAAATTAAAGCAAGTGATATGCGCTTGTTGGAGGAAAAATTAACCGGGTTAACCGTGAAACAACGCACCCCTCTGCGAGTTTTGCATAGGCGCGCCGACATGACACGAGAAAAACACATATATAAGGTAAAGGTAAAGATGTTGTCGCCAAAAAGGGCTGAGATGAAAATACGATGTCAAGGGGGGCTTTACGTTAAAGAATTGGTTACGGGTGACGAAGGAAGAACAACCCCCAGTGTTTCAGAAATCCTCGGTGTCCCAGCGAAGCCTATAAAACTTGATGTTTTAAACGTTATTATGGAGGATTAGAGAGGTAAGGAAAAATGAGGAAGTCAAAAGGGTACCGTGCTGGAACACGCCGTCTCCTCAAAAAGAAGCCTCGAGAACGGGGAAAAATAAAATTGAGCAAATTACTTTATGAATATCAACCTGGAACACGGGTGGTTATTAAAATAGACCCTAGCGTACAGAAGGGGATGCCTCACAGACGCTATCATGGAAAGGTAGCCACGGTAATCGACAAAAGAGGACGAAGTTATGTGTTAAGTGTCACTCAAGGAGACGCAAACAAAGAAATTATTGTCAGACCCGAACACCTAGAACCATATAAAGGATGATTAAAATGGCGAAGAAGGCTATTTCAGAAAAAAACCTTACCCTTCCAGAGGTTAAAAAGATACTTGAATCTATAGGTGAAGAAAACCTAGATCAGTTCCAACGGCGCACATACGACTATGTTTCTAAATTTTCAAAAGTGGAAGCTGAAGACGCCGTAAAACTTGTTGAAACTCTTGTAAGCGAATTCGGCTTAGAGGAGGAAGAGGCGGTTCAAATAGTTAATTGTATGCCTGGGAGTGTTGAAGAATTAAGGATTTTTCTTGCTGGCGGCCGCAAAATTATTGAAACTTCAAAATTAGAAGCCATAGTCAAACTTCTGAACGAGCATCGAAAATTGAAATAGGCAAAGTTGCTATTATTTTTAAACAATAACTGAGATAAGTAAATGGCAATAAAGGCGAATATGAATATGACTGAAAAGCGGTACGAAGAATATGCGTACGTACTAGACTTTCTGCCTCATGGGCGCCCTGGAGTACGCCCTTCAGGTAGGGCTGGTTACCGAGCTGGTGCCCTTGTCCAGTTGATCGGTGAGAATTTCTTCACTCTTTTAGAGGCGTTAGCCAAAGAAGGAGTAACACTAAAACCGCATGACCGTGTTTATGTCGGGAAGGAAGCGCGAGAGGAAATAACTTACATTATAGGGCGGATAAGTTATGATGAGTTAACTGCGGCGGCGAAGATGGAGCTTCCAGCCGTTATTAGCAGAATAGTGTTGAACCGTGAAAAATGGTTTATAGATTTCTTCAATAATGCAAGGGCAATTACGCCGCGGATGCACGCTTTGGAGCTTATTCCTGGAATAGGTAAAAAGTACATGTGGCAAGTCATAAATGAGCGGGAGAAAAAGCCTTTTGAAAGCTTTGAAGATTTGCAAAAGCGAACGGAACTGCCTAATCCAGTTAAATTGATTACTAAGCGAATTTTGGAGGAGTTGGCCGGCGAAAGCAAATACCGCCTGTTTACGCGGGCTCAGTAGTGTAGTGCCTTTTTAGTGAAGCTTTATGAGTCTTTTAGAAGCTACGCAGTTTTTACTTCGAAAGCATCGAACCTTTCCGAAGAAGCGTCTGGGACAGAACTTCATAGTCGACGCCGCAACTATTGAGTGCGTGTGCGCCTACGCCTCCCTTTGTGAAGATGATGTGGTGTTAGACGTTGGCGCTGGCTTAGGCTTTTTAACACGTGCCTTAGCGAAAGCGTGTAAACGTGTTTTGGCTGTTGAACTTGACAAAAAACTTGTGGGCGTCTTACGTGAACAGACCAAAAATATGCCTAACATTAAAGTAATTGAAGGGGACGTGTTAAAGGTTCACATTCCAGAATTTAACAAAGTGGTCTCTATTCCACCTTATGGAATTTCTTCTCGCCTGCTCTTGTGGCTTTTTGAAAGAAATTTCGATTGTGCAGTTCTAGTTCTTCAAAAGGAATTTGCAAACCGCCTCATAGCTGATGTTGGAAGCGACGACTACGGATGGCTTACAGTTTTCACGTATTACTATGCGAATGTTGAACTTTTGGATGAGGTTCCAAAATGGATGTTTTATCCCACCCCAAAAGTTGACTCCATCATCGTCCGGTTAAAACTGAAGAAACCGCCCCCGTTCAAGCTGAAAAACGAGGAGCTTTTTAGAAACTTGGTGCAGTCGCTTTTTACTCAACGGAACAGGAAGGTTAAAAACGCCTTCAAAGTAATGGCCGAAGAAACAGTTAAACCCGCTGTGGTTCTTCCGTTTCGCGATAGACGTGTCAGAGAATTAGCCCCAGAAGATTTTGGAGCGCTGGCAAATGCCCTTTCAAGTTAAAAAAGTGTTTTTCGCAGACTACGTCTTTCACGTCTGGGAAAACGTCTACGAACCAGCGGAAGACTCCTTCCTTTTCGCGGAAAACTTAACTATAAAAGAGGGTGAAAAGGTTCTCGACTTGGGTACGGGATGCGGCATACTTGGCATAATTGCAGCGAAAAAAGCCTCCGAAATTGTGGCTGTGGACATAAACCCATACGCTGTAAAGTGTGCAATTGAAAATGCCAAACTGAACGGTGTTAAGGACAAGATTTCCTTCATACAAGGCGACTTATTCACGCCTTTAAGGCAAGGGACAAAGTTTGATGTTATCCTTTTCAATGCGCCCTATCTTCCTTCCACATGTGAAGAGGAAGATTCTTGGCTTGCTCGCGCCTGGGCTGGTGGAACTGGGGGCAGAGACCTCATAGACCGCTTTATTCATGAAGCTCCAAAGTTTCTTGAGCGAAACGGGCGGATATTATTGTTGCGATCCACCTTGTCTGGTATAAGTGAGACGTTGACTGGTTTTTCGCAGTGTGGTCTTGAAACAAGCGTTTTGGCGAAACGTGATTTGCCTTTCTTTGAGGCAATATTGCTTGTTAAAGCGGAGCTTAAATGATGCTGTATGCGAAGTATAGCGCACGAGTTTTTCATCAAAAAATATATAACGTAAACGTTAGAATTGCTAGAAAACAGTTTGAGGTGCTTGTTGCGATGTGTATCCTTGGTAAAGATAGGCTTAAAGAGCTTATTGAAAAGTATAAGTGCATATACCCTTATGACTATAATCTGCTCGATGGAGATAGTTACATTCTAACCGTCAAGGAGGAAACAACCCTACACTATTTAGAACATAAAAACCTAATATCCTATGAGATAGTGTTTACTCCACCAAACTATGTTGCCCATCTGACAGCCAAAAGCAAATATGGACGCATGGGCTTATCCTTCCTAAATGCTGCCAAAGTCCACAGCGGGTTTGTTGGGAGACTTGCCTTGGAAATAGTGAACTTAAGCAATGACCGTTGTCCAATCACAATCAAGCGCGGAGACCCCTTCATGCACATTGAATTTGTGACGAGGGAAGGAGAACCTTCACCTTACATGGGGGAGTACCAGTTCCAATATCTGACAGATGAAGAAATGCAGATGTACTTGCCAATCTTAAAAAAGGTTTTTCCAAACTACGATGAACTTGCCAAGGCCTGGTTCAAAAGCAAGCGAGTCTAAGCATATATAAAACTTTACTCTTCATTATTATTGTTGGTAATAATTTGAAGTTCATAACTTTAATCAAAAAGTCAACTCTACAAATCGTTTAAATATCACTGTCATCGTATGCTGAAGAGGATGTCCCATGCGCGCAAAAAATTACCGAGCTGTAAAAGGGCAGCCCTACACTAGGAGAGAGTTTGTAAAAGGCTTTCCCCCTCCGAAAATAACCAAGTTTACTATGGGAGACACTAAGGCAAAATTTGAATTCGAAGTCAAACTTATAGCCACGGAAAGGGCTCAAGTGCGCCACAATGCTCTAGAGGCAGCGCGGGTTGCAGCAAACCGCCTATTAATGGATAAACTTGTAAACAACTATCGCTTACAGGTTCGTCCTTACCCGCACGTAATCCTTAGAGAAAACAAAATGATTTTTGGTGCGCATGCAGACCGCCTCCAAGATGGCATGCGAAGAGCTTTTGGAAAACCTATTGGAACCGCAGCCCGGATTGAACCCAATCAAGCGATAATAACGGTGAACGTGAATGCTGATGGAATAGAAATAGCCAAAGAAGCCTTGAAGCGTGGAAGCGCCAAACTTCCAATTCCATGCAAAATAGTTGTTGAGAAAGCGTTAAAGGAAGAGGTGAAGAGTGTTGAGTGAAGCTAGGAGGGACCTTATCGTCTGGTTTGAGAATTTAAGAAAGACTGATGTCCCTATTGTTGGCGGGAAGAACGCTAGCTTAGGCGAACTGTCAAGCGCTGGCATACCTGTCCCACCTGGCTTTGCCATCACAGCATACTCCTACAAAAAATTCATCGAGGAAACGGGGATAGCAGCAAAAATTTATGAGATAATTAAGGAAAATATGAGCAGCCCAAGCGATCCCGCACAGTATGGGATAGCTTCTAAAAAAATTCGTCAATTGATAGAATCAACACCGATGCCGAAAGAAATTGCAGATGCCATAAAGTCTGCTTACGAAGAATTAAGCAGAAGGGTCGGCGTTAAAGATGTTTTTGTTGCTGTAAGGTCCAGTGCAACGGCTGAAGACTTGGCTGACGCTTCCTTTGCTGGGCAACAAGAAACATACTTGAACGTGAAAGGTGTGGATGAAGTGTTAGAGAAAACCGTGAAATGCTGGTCAAGCCTCTTCAGTACACGTGCGATATTTTACCGTACTGAAAAGGGATTTGCCCATGAGAAAGTTCTCATAAGTGTTGGCGTTCAAAAGATGGTGAATTCAAAAGCGGCTGGAGTTATGTTCACAATAAATCCTGTTACAGGAGATCCCAACCAGATTGTTATTGAGGGTAACTATGGTTTAGGTGAATCCGTTGTTTCCGGGGCGGTTACTCCAGACGATTTTGTTGTTGACAAAAGAACAATGAAGATAATTAAGAAAAAAGTTTCAAGAAAAACAGTGCAGTACGTCCGTGACCCGAAAACAGGGAAAACTGTCCATTTGGAAGTTCCTGCGGAGAAGCAAGAACAGCCATGCATAAGTGACGAAGAAATTTTGAAACTTGCCGAATTGGCAATACGCATTGAAAAACATTATGGAACAGCCCAAGACATTGAATGGGCAATTGACAGCGACATGCCTTTCCCGAACAACATATTTATATTGCAATCGAGACCAGAAACTGTTTGGAGCTTAAAACTCGCAGAAGTCCCGAAGTCTGAGGCTTTCGAAATTAAGCCTGCTGAAATGGTTAAAGTTGTAGTTAAGGGAATTGCCGCTGGTAAAAGAGACATTGGCGTTGGAAAGGCAAAGGTAATTCTGAATCCAGAAGAAGCCGTAAAGGTCATGCAGAAAGGCGACATACTAGTCACGGACATGACGAACCCAGACTATGTACCCTTCATGAAATTGGCCAGCGCCATAGTTACGGATAAGGGTGGAGTGACGTGTCATGCCGCAATTGTAAGCCGAGAACTTGGTATACCCTGCGTAGTTGGAACAGAAAACGCGACCAAACTCATGGTTACAGGTAAAGATTACACCGTGGATGCAAGAAGCGGTGTAGTCTACGAGGGTGTGATGGCGATGTTGACAGATCAACCGCAAAAGGCGACTTCTGTAACATCCGTATCTTCATCGTCGCGGGGGATTATTGAGTCGATTCCTGTGACAGCAACGAAAATTTACATGAACTTAGGCGTACCTGAAAAAATTGAGGAGTATAAGGATCTACCCTTTGAAGGTATAGGGCTTATGCGTATAGAATTCATTTTGACAAGTCACATAGGCGAACATCCACTTTACCTAATTGAAACTGGCCAAAGCCAAAAGTTTGCGGACAAACTCGCTGAGGGAATAGCCACAGTGGCAAGGGTGATTCAACCACGTCCAGTTGTTGTCCGCTTCAGCGACTTCAAAACAAACGAGTATAGAGCGTTGAAGGGTGGAGAAAAATACGAGATTATTGAAGCCAACCCTATGATTGGGTGGAGAGGGTGCAGTCGCTACATAAGCCCATGGTACGAGAAAGCCTTTAGGCTCGAGTGCCAAGCCATAATGAAATGCCGCAAAGAATGGGGCTTAAAGAATGTTTGGGTCATGTTGCCGCTGGTCAGAACTGTGTGGGAAGCCAAAAGATGCTTAGAAATTATGCGGGAGGAAGGACTGGAAAGAACAAAAGACTTTAAGATTTGGTTTATGGCTGAGACGCCATCCATAGTAATTCTTGCAGATGAATTTTCCAAGCTATGCGATGGTTTCTCAATAGGCTCCAACGATATGACACAAGGAATACTCATGATTGACAGAGACTCCGAACGCTTGGCAAAACTGGGCTATTTCGACGAAAGAGACCCTGCCGTAAAACGCATAATCGCGCATCTAATTAAAGTCGCTCATGAAAACGGGTGCACGGTCTCAATATGTGGCGAAGGACCATCAAACCTACCCGATTTCACAGAGTTTCTCGTAAGGGCCGGCATTGACAGCATATCCGTGAACAACGACGCTGTAGTAGCCACCAAAAAACTTGTAGCAAGCATAGAACAGAAAATAATCCTTGAGCAGCTTGCCGAGCAGCGTGAAAGAGCCTTGGGGCGCCCGGTCCAGAAACCGAAGCAAGATTGGGAATGGACGCCGCGATGGGAAGAATAAGCAAAGCAAATTCTGAACGATTTCCCTTTAAAACCATCCCGTAAATTTGGGTGTATAAATATGAAGCATTTCGATTTTGAAGAGGAGAGGGTTAAACAGAAAATACTGGAGATTGGGGCAAAAAGAGTTTTGATTCAACTTCCCGAGGGATTGAAAAGCGAGGCTATTCGTCTTTCAAAAATCGTTGAAAAAGCGGGAGTTTTGTCAATAATTTCCGCAGACCCTTGTTATGGCGCGTGTGACTTAGCAACTGCGGAAGCCGAAAGTTTAGATGCAGACTTAATAGTCCATTACGGTCACGCTAAAATGATAAAATATGAAAAAGTGCCTACACTTTACGTTGAAGCAAGGGCAACAATCCCCATAGAAGATGCTGTCAAAGAGGCTTTACCCATTATGGAAAAATGGCGAAAAATAGGGCTAGCCACAACAGTGCAACACGTGCAAACCATTGATATTGCCAAAGAAATTTTACTTCGCGCTGGCAAAACCGTCGTCGTTGGCAATGCTAGGCGAATGTATTACCCTGGGCAAGTGATTGGATGCGACTATAGCAACGCGAAGTCGGTGGCTGGAGATGTTGACGCTTTCCTGTTTGTTGGAGGCGGACGATTTCATGCACTGGGCGTGGGGGTTTCAACATTTAAACCTACAATAATCGCAGACCCTTACGAAAAAAGAGCCTACTCGATAGATGAGGATGTTCAAAAAGTTCTTAAGCAAAGGTGGGCGTGTGTCGAAGAAGCGTTGGAAGCAAAGAATTTTGCGGTTTTGATAGGGTTGAAAACAGGGCAGAAGAGACTTGATGTAGCCTTTAACGTAAAGGAAAAACTTGAAAAAAGCGGCAAAACTGTTTGCCTTTTTGCTGCCAGAGAGATTACTCCCGAAATGTTTATGGAGTTTCCAACAGTAGAAGCTTTCGTTAACACTGCTTGCCCCAGAATATCGCTTGATGGCGCGTCAAAATTCAAAAAACCAGTACTAACTGTGAGCGAGGCTAGGGTTGTTGCTGGCGAATTGTCTTGGGAAGAGTTATGCAAAAGAGGCTTATTCGAAAATTAGACCTTGAACTGGTGTTGTCACAGGTAAAGCCTCATCCTTCTCCAAAACCAAGTCTTGAACAATACACCATCCCCACAGATGTCGCGGCAAAAATGCTTTACATAGCAGCTTACATATACGATGATATTATTGGTAAAATGGTTTTAGACCTCGGCTGTGGAACTGGGAGGCTGGCTTTGGGAGCGGCTTTCTTAGGCGCAAAAAAGGTTGTAGGCGTGGATATTGACAAGAGCGCGGTGATGACAGCTTTAGAAAATTCAAAGCGAATGGAGTTAAGAAAGAAGGTGCAGTGGGTTGTTACCGACATAGATGCCGTAAAAGGAAATTTTGATACTGTCCTGCAGAACCCTCCCTTTGGCGTCCAGAAACGCGGAGCAGACCGAAAATTCATTAAGAAAGCCTTAGAGACGGGCAAGGTTGTCTATTCGCTTCACAAAAGCTCAAATACAAAAAAGGATTTGATTAAAAAGTTAAGGGCAAAGGGGAAAAGCATTGTACAGACTCACCCATCGCCGTTTTTACAATGGTTTATTGAAAAGCACGGTGGACGAATAAGAGACGTTTACTCTATGGTTATGGGCATTCCATATATGTTCTCCTTTCACAAAAGGAAAAAACATGAGTTCATAGTTGACTTATACATAATAGAAAGGAAGGCAAACGCACATGGCAACTAAAGCGGAACTTTTAAAGACAATTGCGGAGGAAGTTACTGCTTGCCGCAAATGCCACCTTTGGAAAACTCGAAAGAACGCAGTTCCAGGCGAAGGCAACCCAAATGCGCTTGTCATGTTTGTTGGCGAAGCGCCGGGCTACTGGGAAGATGTTAAGGGAAAACCGTTTGTTGGTGCCGCCGGCAAGTTCCTCGAAAGTTTGTTAGCCATAGTCGGGTTTTTGAGGGAAGATATTTTCATATGTAATGTTTTGAAGTGCCGACCGCCTGGAAACCGGGACCCTTCACCGCAAGAAATACAGACTTGCACACCTTATTTGGATAGGCAGATTGCGGTTATTAAGCCGAAGGTTATTGTCACGCTTGGCAGTCACTCTTCTGCTTACATCTTTTCAAAGGCTGGGCTTGAGTTCAAAAGCATAACTCAAACGCGTGGAAACTTTTATGACGTTGCGATTTTGGGCGAAAAAACAATGGTTTTTCCAACGTTCCATCCAGCTGCAGCTTTGTATAGCGCGAAATACAAAGAACAAATAACCGACGACTTTAAACTATTAAAGCAAAAACTTGCAGAAAGGGGAATAGCCTAACCTTCCAACTTCACGGTTGACTTTAATTCGGAGATAAGTTCATCCATATTCTTGAAAGTTTTGAGAGGCAAATTCTTAAGGAAAGTTTCAAGCCTAACTTGTTTACCATCCTCCAATTCCACGAGCTTCCACCCAACTCTCTTGACTAAAACACTTTTTGAAACAGGAAAACGAGTTTTCCCTACCACTTCCTTAACTGAGGCTAAACCTTTTCCACTTGTTATTTTTGGAAAAGCACTTGTCAACAAGTACTCAGTAAAACGCAAGGCGTCATCAAACATTGAAAGGTTGTTAAAAAGAACATAAACAGTCTCCGCCTTTTTCTCGTATGGTGTAATAAGCTCCTTAAGCTTTTGAAGCTCAACATCACTGTACTGGTGATAATACATTTGTTCTCCCAAACCGTGAAGCCGAAAATAGGCTATTTCGCCTGTGTAGGCTGGCATTGTCTTAAATGGGTCAGTAACATGCGTGACATCTAACTCCTTTAACACTCTTTCAAGCTTCTTGTAGGCTTCAGTTTTTTCCCATTCTGGTCCACGTGTTTCCCAAACCAAAGCTAAGTCTTCACGTTTTATTTTTTTGAAAAATTTTTCCGCTTCCGCTAGCTTGTCTGGTTTGAAAGACGCGGGAGTTTGGAAAAGAAGAATCTTGGAATTTAACATCTTGCAGATTTGTTTCATCTGGTCAAAAGCTTGGATGCTTGCATCTTCAACCTTCATTTTGGACTTATGGCTGATGTCTTGATGCGCTTTAACTGTAAATTCAAAATTTTTCGGAGCTTTTTTACGCCAGCCCATAACGGTTTCGATTCGCGGGTACTGGTAAAAAGTGGTGTTCAACTCTACTAGGCTGAGTTTTTCAAAGTATTTTTTCATGGACGTTGGAAAACCGCAACATCCAACCTTAATCATTTTCCCTCGCCATTAAGCGCTTATTTTTGGGGCGGGCGGACTGGCTTGCCGAGTTTTCGGCGCAAAGCAATACGGTAGAGTTTTCTTAAAGATTTTACAAGTTGCTCAATGCTTGGCATACTGGAATAGATGAGTGGAATAGAGTCGTACTCGGCGAGTTTAATTGAATTTTCATCCGGAAAAGTGTTATGAAATATAACTACCCGCGGCTTAAGGCTGCTCATGCGAACAATAAGCATGGGTGAAATTCCATCGTCAACATGGGTAAAAACAAGCGCCCTTTCTGTTGTAGCGCCAAAAAGCTGTGAAAACTCAAAACCTGAAAGAGTTTCAACAACCCTTTTACTATCTACAACAGTATAGCCTAAAACCTCCCTTACATGACGGTCCACGCACGCCACAACTTCTCCTCTAAGAGCTTTGCATAGGTATTCCACGCGAACTGGAATTGGGAACTCACGCAAGTCTATGATGACGTTACTAGGTGAACCTGTGATCTTTGCAAACTCTCGGATAAAACGACCTCCATGTTCCTCATCAATTTGTAAAAGTGCCCAAACAAACCTGCGGACAAACTTCGTGCCTGGACTTTTTCGTCTCCCGCTTTCGTAGTCGCTGATAACGGATGGCGAAAGAACCATTTTGTCTGAAAGGGTTGTCTGTGAAATGGCGAAAAGCTCGCGCCATTTGCGCATGGTTGCGCCAGGCTTACTTGACAGTATTATTTCGCCGGCAATTCTTCTAGCCAAAACCTCTCGAATGCTTGGAGACACAGACATATAACCGCGTCCCTTCCCAACCGCCATTTTCCCTTAAAATAGCCCGATATAAAACTGTACCGTTTTTAATTTGCGAAGACTAAGAAAATTCCAGCAACAATTAATATGGACCCTAAAACATTCTGTTTTGTAACTTTTTCATGTAAAAGGATTATTCCGGACAATGTTGAAAAGAGAGGTGTTGTTGAGGATATCGGCACCGCCCGCGATTCTGGGGTGTTGAGAGCAAAACTGTACGTCAGAAAGAACCATCCTATCCCCAAAGCCACAACTCC